>JACRYN010000114.1_pt1 | contig 17025 bp, 17 predicted proteins | sample 8023231 | NCBI WGS metagenome assembly JACRYN01 (sample SAMN15756473, study PRJNA655841) | gut metagenome | isolation source: fecal sample D84 from domestic dog with diarrhoea | host: Canis lupus familiaris | place: South Africa: Mmabatho, Mahikeng | collected 2019-09
CAAACTTTTCTTTAAAACCAAAGAACATCCGAAAAGCTGTAGGCGAACCCGTTAAATTACTGACGCGATACTTTTTAATGACTTCAACCGCATGATCGACGCTAAATGCGCGCTCATCCATAATGATGCTATGCCCCAAGCTGAGCGGCCCTGTGATTCCGTAGTACAACCCATAAGCCCAGCCCGGATCGGCTAAATTCCAAAATGAATCGTCTTCTCTTAAATCGACTGCATGTTGCATATAGCCCTTAAAAGCCAAAACTGCTTTTAAAGGGACAGGTACCGATTTGGCCAAACCTGTGGTGCCTGAGGTAAACATCATGAGGAAATCATCATCAAAGCTACGCAAAACAGCTTCACATTGATTGGACTGTTGTTTGATCTCTTGCCAAAAATCAGTTTCATTACTAGTTAAATTTGTTCCTGCATTCACAGTCAGGATATGTTTGACTTCAACGTGATTTAGCTTTGGACGTTGCTCTGCATTGGTGACAATCAATTTGGTGTTTGCAGTTAAAACTCGATGTTCAATCGCCTTCGACTCAAAAGCAGTAAACAAAGGCTGATAAATCGCACCGATCCGCCATGTTGCTAAAATCGTAATCAACAGTTCAGGCGTACGCGGTAACAGCCCTGCGATACAGTCACCCACTTGAATCCCAATACTTTTAAAATAATTTGCCACCTGAGCTGAGGCAACATCGAGCTGTTCAAAACTCCATTGCTCAGACTCGCCATTTTTTCCTTCCCAGATGAGTGCTGTTTTTTGCTGCCCGATATAGCGCTGACAGCACTCAATATAGGCATTGATTGCATTGGGTTGGCCTACCAATTGTTCCTGAATCAGTTGTTCATAGTTAAATTCTTGATGGGCTTGTTCTAATGTTTTCATCACGACAACCTCGCATTATCCATTTTTTAAGGCCAAATCCACTTTGGCCGTTCATATTCTTTATCGTTTTAAGCGTTGAACTGACGTCATTATCAGTCTTATATTGTTTGAAACACTAGAGCAGTTCAGTTGCTCTATTTAATGACTGTACTTAACCGCTGTACCTAGATAACCATGTTTTAAATGCACCTACAATTTCCAAATCCCTCAATGAAAATGCAGGCTTTGAACATCGACCAAGGTCTAAAACTAAGTCGACTTAAACCTTGGTGACTTCACGTGCAATGACAAGACGCTGGATATCAGACGCTCCTTCATAAATCTGGCTCACACGGACGTCCCGATAAATTCGTTCAACAGGAAAATCTGAAACATAGCCATAGCCACCATGAATTTGAATCGCATCAGAACAAACACGCTCCGCCATAGTTGAGGCAAACAATTTGGCCATAGAGGCTTCTTTTAAACATGGCAATCCTGCATCCTTCAAAGCGGCTGCATGGAAAATTAACTGCCGTGCCGCTTCAATTTGTGTCGCCATATCAGCTAAACGAAAAGCAACCGCCTGATGTTGTACAATTTCAATACCGAAGGCTTTACGGTCATTGGCATATTCAACCGCAGCATCTAAAGCGGCGCGCGCCATGCCCACTGATTGCGCTGCAATACCAATACGTCCTGACTCCAAATTTGAGAGTGCAATTTTATAGCCCTCACCTTCCGCGCCTAGCAAATGATCTGCTGGAATGCGGCAGTTCTCTAAAACAATGGTTGCCGTATCTGAACAGTGCTGCCCCATCTTTTCTTCTATACGAGAGACGATATAGCCTTCGGTATCGGTTGGGACTAAAAAGCAAGAAATACCTTTCTTATCCGCAGCCTTGTCTGTGACTGCAAAAACCAAAGCGACTTGAGCATGCTTTCCTGTGGTAATAAATTGTTTGGTTCCATTCAGCACCCATTCATCGCCCTCACGAACGGCTTTACACTCCAATGCTCCTGCATCTGAGCCTGCTTGTGGTTCAGTGAGACAAAAACATCCTAACCACTCACCTGTGGCAAGCTTACTTAAATATTTCTGCTTTTGCGCATCAGTGCCATAACGCTGGGTAATGCCACACGGCAGTGAGTTTTGCACACTGACAATAGTCGAAATAGCACCATCACCTGCTGCAATTTCCTCAAGTGCCACCACCAGTGAAATATAATCTAGGCCCGCACCACCCCACTCAGGTGAAACAGTCATACCCAAAGCACCTAACTCACCCAACTCTTTAAGTTCTTGCGCAGGAAACTGTGCCGTTTTGTCACGTGCAGCTGCGGTTGGCTTCAGTTTTTCTTGCGAATAACTACGAAGCATATCCTGAACCATTTTTTGTTCTTCATTTAAAAGCATGGAGTGTCCCTTCTCTGTTCAGGTTATTAAATTTAATAAATATTTGATACACGGCGACCCATTCGCAACCTGAAAGCCTTTCAAAAGATAATGTTTCTGCGAGAAAGTACTCTGTAAATTTAATAAAACAGGTTTTGCGAATGGAGATGGTTTTGCCTACTTTTCCCGAAAGAAAAGTAGGTCGAACCGAAGGTTATAAGAAGCCTTTACTTATCGACGCAAGACTCCGTTATAAATTCAAAGATCACAAGTCAAAATAAATTATTTAGGCTGCATACGAATCGCGCCATCTAAACGAATCACTTCACCATTCAAATAACTATTTTCAAAAATATGCCCCACAAGCTGAGCAAACTCCTGCGGTTTTGCCAAACGCTTCGGAAATGGCACCATTTCACCTAGCGCATCTTGTACATTTTGCGGCATCGCCTTCAACATTGGCGTTTCCATAATGCCTGGAGCAATGGTCATCACTCGAATTTTTTCACGTGCTAGCTCGCGTGCCAGCGGCAAAGTCATTGAGACAACCGCGCCTTTCGATGCTGCATAAGCGGTCTGGCCAATTTGTCCGTCATAGGCTGCAACTGAAGCTGTATTCACAATCACGCCACGTTCTTCTTCACCGGCTTGAGGTTCATATTTCGCGATTAACTGCGCAGCAAAACGCAGCAAATTAAAAGTACCTGAGACATTGATGTTTAATACTTTTTGGAATAAAGCCAGCTCATGAATACCCTCACGACCCAACACTTTGGCTGAAGGCGCTACACCTGCACAGTTCACCAAACCATTCAATTGTGCATATTCCGCCTCGACTTCTTGGAAGAAACTTTGCACGGCGTGCTCATCAGTAACATCAAGGCTTTTAAACTGAGCATTTTCACCCAACTCACGCTGTAGCTCTTCACCTAAAGCTTGGTTCATATCTACCAAAATGACTTTCGCGCCTTGCTCAATCAAATGACGGGTAGTCGCTGCACCTAACCCTGATGCACCACCCGTGACCACAAAAACCTTCCCTTGAATCTTCATTTATTTTTCCTTGTATGATTGAATGCTACGACTTAAGAAGAAATGTAAACACAGAACCCTTTAAGTACAATTTCCAAATATTGCATCTTCCATGATGGTTTTGGACAATGCTCAAAATGCACAATAAAAATATGGAAGCCACTATGACTGCATCGGAACATGCAAACGCCCAGAAAGATTCCATTTCAATTACTTTGGTACACGAAGCATTGTTTGAAGCTGAAAAGCAGGGATATGCTGTTGCTGATATTTTGAAAAATGCAGGCATCAATAGCGAATTGTTAAGTGCGACAAAAGCACGAGTCTCAGTCAATCAATATGCACAGCTCTGGACTGAACTGGCCAATGTGATGAATGATGAGTTTTTTGGGATGGATCGCCATGCTATGCGCCGTGGCAGTTTTCAGTTTTTATCTAAATCACTATTACACACCACCCAGCTCGACCAAGCCATTCAGCATATTTTGCAGTTTATGAATCTGGTACTAGACGACTTTAGCAGTCAACTCATGGTGCAAGAGCATTATGCCTATATCGTGATTTATGAACGACAACAGCCCAAGCGCATGTTTAGTTACGCAACTTACATCATGCTTATTCATGCCCTAATGTGTTGGCTAGTGGGGCAACGGGTGATTTTGAATCAAATTCAACTCAAATGTGATGCACCTACAGATGACATCGACTACAAAGTTCGTTTTTGTGAAAATATCCAGTATCAAATGGCTGAAAATTATATCCAGTTTGATGCCAATTATTTAAAAATGCCCATAAAACAGGACAGTAAATCGTGGTATCAATTTATTCAACAAACCCCACATATTTTACTGACCCGTTATAAAAACCCACATTCAACCAGTGCCCAAATTCGTCGCTATTTAATGCAAGAACACCCGATACAGTGGCTTGAACTGTCTGAAATTGCCCATCATTTCAATATGTCTGAGGCGACTATTCAACGGCGACTGAAAAGTGAAGGTTTCAGTTATCAACAGCTCAAAAATGATATACGCCGTGATATGGCGATTGAGCTGCTCAGTAACAGCCAAGTATCATTACAAGACATTAGCACTGAACTCAATTTTCATGATCCGAGTGCTTTTCATCGTGCTTTTAAAAAGTGGACTGGGGTCAGCCCTGGCGCTTATCGTCAAAATAAGGACGCTTAACTTAGACCGTTTGATGTAGGCAACTACGCGATGCTCTTGCTCTTTCTACATAACAAATATCCACCGATCAAATTCTCTCATTCAAATAAAACCTTATCATTCTATTGTTCTAGCTTTGGTTTTGATTTGCCAAATCAAATATCAATAGGACTTATAAATTAAATTGATTTTTTGATGCTCATTCATCGGAAAATCCAGGCACTGTCGCACTTTGTCACTGACTTAAAAAAATTACCTGCCATAGTGATCTCGTCATATTGTTTTACACATTATTGAATAAAAACATCATGGAGGGAACACATGAGCACCCAATTAAATAAAAACTTAATGAAAAATATCGGATGGTTATCATTATTGCTGTGCAGTCAGCCAGTGATAGCCGACTCATACATTTATGTGACCAATACCACCCCAGAAACGGTATCCGTCAATATTAATCATCATGGTACACGCACCTTAACTCAGGGGAGTCAATGGGCTCAAGAAGCCACCCAAATTGCACCTTATGAAACCAAACGTGTACTGCGTTTTAACCGTTATACTGGGGTAAAGTCAGGTCAAACTTATAATTTTGATACCGTGATTACAGGCGGTGGTTCCAGTGTCACCCTGAAACAATCCATGACTGGCACTTGGTCTGGCAGTGATATTAAACACTCTGCATCTGGCAGTGATTTCTCTGCACCATGGTTCAATGATCGTAATATTCAGCGCTTCAACACCAATTATGCAGGAAAAGCCGCACAGACTGCTTTTAAAGCCGAATACACTGGTGGTTATGACGACTTCCACTACACTATCCATCAAAATACCGTATCAGAACCCGTTGTCAGCAGTGCCGATGAGTTTAAAGTTTTAACCTACAATATTTATGCTCTTCCTTTGGTGGCAAGTAAAATTGATTCGCGTTTAGAGCAACTGCCGCAAAACCTAAAAGGCTACGACGCGATCTTATTCCAAGAAACCTTTGCTTCTGGTCGTACCGCCATGTTGGCCAAATTAGCGCAGGAATATCCGTACCAAACTTATATTCCAATCGGTTCAGGTTTCAATATCTATGACAGCGGCATATTGGTTGCAAGTCGCCATCCAATTGTAAAAACAGATCATTTTATTTACCCGAGCTGTACGGGGATTGACTGTTTTGCCGATAAAGGCGTGATTTATGCTGAAATTCTCAAGAATGGCAAAGCCTATCATGTGACCTCCACGCATACCGCATCGTTTGATACCGACGCGGCACGTGATATGCGCCAGCAACAATTTAAGCAAATCCGCGCTTTGGTCGATAAGCAAAATATTCCATCATTTGATGCAGTGCTCATGGGCGGTGACTTTAATGTCAACAAACTCCTGTGGCCACAAGATTATGCTCAAATGCAAATTAACTTGAATGGTACAGTACCAGTCAGCACAGGATATACCGAATCGACCTTCGATCCACGAGTGAATAAACTCGCAGGTGCAGGACTTACGGGTGGCTCTACCGTAGAGTATTTAGACTACGTGGTGTCATCCAATAACCACCGTCAGCCTATGCAAGCACGTAACGATGTCCGCATTCTTCGCTCGGCTGCCGACCCCGTATTTATGACTTGGGACTTATCTGACCATTTCCCAGTAATGGGTCAATTCCAATACAACCCATAAGGAAGAACAATGAAGCGCTTTGGGCTTATCGCTTTGGTGCTGAGTGTATTGGTGATCGGTGTGGTGATATGGTTGGGCCTTGGCTCATCATATGCCACATCGGGTCAAACTCAGGCATCCTCACCGTCCCTTACAGAGACTGCTCAACCCAGCAGTTTGCAAGAGAAGCTTGCTGCTGCAAACAATGACGAGTCAAAAATGCAGCAACAACAGCAACAAGAATCCATCCAAAAAATCATTCAACATTTTCAAAAAAATCCGGGCAATATCACACAATTCTTAAACCAGTTACAGCAAAACTGCCCCGATACCAACTGTCAGGCTTTATTAAAACAGGTATTGGACGAATATCCAGATCAGCAGTTTGCCCAGACTTTAAAACAATTGATAGAACGCCTACCACTGTACGAAAAAGAAATGCAAGCTAAAACCATGTCCACACAAATGACACCACAATAGCGTTATCAAGAAATTTGGAACTTACGTGAGCAGACTTTAGGTAGGCAAGAAACACAACTCGGCTTTGCTAAAAAAAAGTTTTCCAGCTATCAGTTTGCTTATGGTGAACTCTTGGGCCGAGCACCACAAATGACGCTACAACAACGGCTGAGTGAACTTGCGCAATTACAGCAACAATATAGGAACCCGAGCAAAAATATTGATGGTCAACGTAGTCGTTATGATAAAGCCCTTAAATTGGCTTTAATTGGCATCACCGACCCAATACAGCAACAAGAAATTACCCAACAAATTCGTAACAGCCACTTGTCAGGCAAAGAAGCAGCGCAATTGGCTGAACGCGAACAATAAGTCGCTCAACAACAACAATAGATCGCCAGTTATCAATCTGAACTTACTGCTCTAAACCAAGAAATGAATCAGCAAAAACAAAACTTAGCTGAAAGTGCATGGCAGCAACAATATCAACTCCGCCTAGAACAACTGAGGCAAAAGCACTTTAACTAGTGGCTTAAACGTTCATCATCCTCCACATCAAACAAGGACAGCTAAAACAAAGTGATATATCTCATGTTGCTTTAGCTTCTCCTTATAAATTCCAATTCCACAATATGTCTAAGTTTGAATCAGTAATCTTAAAATATAGACCACTGCAATAAAAATATTAATATAATTAATATTTTCAATAATTTAGTAAAAATTTAAATAATTTTTTGATTAAAATCCAACGCTATTCCGCATTGAATACTTCTTTTTTTGTCGATCTGAGTCCATTGTAACAGTCGTGTGAAATGCACACAGGCACTCAATTTAATAAAGTGAAGCTTTTAACTTACTTAACAAATCCATCGTTCATTTATCGGAATCTATTTGCAAAAAGTTTCAAAATGGATTATTTTTCAACCAATTTTAAAGCATTATTTAATGCTTATTTTCGGCTGTACTCCCCCTGTTTAATCACCTTATTTCTTTTAAAGGTTATGACATGCTTAAAATGATTGATGTTCTCGATCAACGTCTGGTGCAAAACTTTACTCAAGCTTTGCAGTCTCCTACCCCACAATTTGAAGAGCAACTGGATCAAGGCATTCTCAATGCATCAGACCTTGAATTAAATCATGCTGTTACTGCATTTTTTAATGAAGTTGATGCGATTGAAGCTGCTCAAGCGTTGGATATTAGCGCTGACCGTATTCAAGCCCTGCAGTTAGGTGCATCGTTTAAAGATGAACAATATTTAGCTGATCTAAAGAAAATTGTGACGCTTTGCCTTGCACTTGAAACTGATGCTTTAGAGCAAGTTGAAGTGTTTGACAGCTTACAAGACTATCCTATGTAAGCTTGCGATCCCTTTAAAAAAGCGGCTATTACAGCCGCTTTTTTTACATTCAAAATGAATGATTTAGTTATGCAATCTTCATATAAGAAGAAACTATTCTATGCTTTTTTAAAGTTATTCTATATTGCACAACCTCTACTAACCTCAATATATTTATTAAAATTCAATTACTTAAATTAAAACTATCTACTTATTTGAATTTTATATTTGGTTATCCATTTTTCTTTTTTTATTTTTCGCATACATCAGGTTAAAAGAACTCACAAATGAACTTATTTAAATGATGCAACATGAAAAACTTTAAACTACTGAGCACTTCACTGATTTTAGGTCTGATCGGTTCTTATGCCCATGCCGCTATTCCAAACACGCTCAAACTCGATTATGCCTACTACGCACCAACCAGCCTCGTAGTGAAAGAACAAAAACTGTTAGAAAAAGCCTTACCTAAAACTGAAATTAAATGGGTGTTTAGCCAAGGCAGTAACCGTTCACTGGAATATTTAAATAGCGGCAGTGTCGATTTTGCTTCAACCGCAGGACTTGCAGCCGTACTCAGTCGTGCCAACGGCAGTCCGATAAACACCGTTTATATCCAAAGCCAACCTGAATGGACCGCTTTGGTGGTTGCTAAGAACTCCCAAATTAAAAGCCTAAAAGACTTAAAAGGAAAGAAAATTGCCGCAACCAAAGGCACAGACCCTTTTCTATTTACCTTACAAGCGTTGGATACAGTGGGTCTAAATAAACGCGATGTACAACTGGTTCATTTACAACATCCAGATGGAAAAACGGCTTTAGAACGTGGTCAAGTCGATGCTTGGGCAGGCTTAGATCCATTGATGGCATCGGCACAAGTGCAGTCTGGCGCAAAACTGTTGTATCGAAATATTGGGTTTAACAGTTATAGCGTACTCAGTGTCAAAGAGTCTTTTACTCAGCAAAGTCCCGAAGCCATTGAAGCAGTGATTAAAGCTTATGAGCAAGCACGTAAATGGGCGAAAGCTAACCCAGAGAAACTGGCGGAGTTATTGGCACGCGAGTCCAAACTTCCGCTGAATGTCGCAAAATTACAATTAAGCCGTACCAACTTTGATCAAAACATTCCGTCAGCCAAACAGATTGCCGCATTACAAAAGTCTGGCGGCATTTTGAATGAAGAAGACTTAGTCCGTAAAGGCACCAATGTTAATCAAGTCGTGACTCAGTTGTTTAAACCACAATATGCACAAAAGGTTGTAAGCAAATAATGACCAAGTCAGTCGCAAGCTCTTTCAGCCCTATTGTAGTGAAAAAGAGTTCCTCATTTCAGTTGAAATTGAAGAGTGTTCTCAAAGCGATCACCCTTCCAATGCTCTTACTGATTGCTTGTGAATATCTGGTCCGTGCAGGTTTTATTGAACCTTATTTATTGCCTGCTCCCAGTAGTCTATGGCAAACCTTTCTAGATTTATGGCAGGCAGATTTATGGATGCATGTATGGACCAGTACATGGCGAGTATTTTTAGGCTTTTTTATTGGGAGTGCTCTGGCTTTAATGTTTGCAATTTTGGTGGGGCTCAATAAACAGATTGAAGCATTTTTAGAACCCAGTTTTTCAGCGATTAAATCCATCCCGAGCTTAGCGTGGATTCCGCTACTTTTACTGTGGTTGGGAATTGATGAAGCATCGAAGATTACCCTAATTGCAATTGGCGCATTTTTTCCGACCTATACCAACACGGTCGCAGCGATTAAAGGGGTTGATCGCAAGCTCATCGAAGTCGCACAAGTCTATCGGCTGAAGTACTGGCAGCAAGTGCAACAGATTATTTTACCTGCAGCATCTCTGGGAATTTTAACGGGACTGCGCAACAGTTTAAGTTTGGCATGGATGTTTATGATTGCCGCAGAACTCATTGCAGCGACACAAGGCATAGGCTACTTACTGAGTGATGGCCGAGAAACTTCACGTCCTGATATTGTGATCTTAGCGATTATTCTTTTAGCCGTGCTCGGAAAATTCAGTGATAGCATCATGAAAGCCCTCGAGACTTGGCTACTGCGTTGGCGTGACGTATTTGGAACATAAGGTAGAAAAAATAAAAGCGCATCAATTGCGCTTTTATTTTGAAGGGAACAATGAAATTATTGTGTCCACTGCCCTAATGTAACGCGGTTATTTCCACCATAATCTTTTACCGTACGGACTTGCTTATAGCCCGCTTCTTTAAAGATTTTCTGTACAGCGTCGGCTTGATCATAACCATGCTCCAGCACCACCCAACCATCTAGGGTTAAATGCTTTTTGCCTTGCTGGATAATGACTTTTAAATCAGCCAAACCATGATCCGCAGCAACCAAGGCACGTTCAGGTTCAGTTGCTAAGTCTTGCATGTGTGTATCATCAGCATCAATATATGGCGGGTTCGATACAATCACATCAAAAAACTTTCGATTCAGCGGTGCAAACCAACTACCACACACAAAAGTCACATCATTTAAGTCATGTTTTTCTGCATTTTGCTGAGCAACGGCTAAAGTCGGCTCATAAATATCGGTCGCCGTGATGTCCCACGTGTCCCGTTCACTGGCCAATGACAGCGCAACCGCACCCGTCCCTGTACCTAAGTCGACGATGCGCGCATCTTCAGGTAAATCTAAACGTAATACAGTCTCAACCAGTACCTCAGTATCTGGACGTGGTACTAAGGTGTCAGAAGTGACAATCAGATCTAGCGTCCAAAATGGTTGTGAACCTGTCACATAAGCCAGAGGCTCTCCTGCTTCAATTCGCGCAAGTGCTGCAACATAGGCTTGCTCTTGTTCATCGGTCAGCAATTGGTCTTTTTTCATAACCAAATCAAAAGAATCAATTTTGGTAATATGTTCCAACAACCATGCGTTCTCTTGACGTTCATAACTCTCGGCTTCACCACGTAAAGCCAAAGCTTGGGCAATATTCATTATCCACCATTCTGCTGTGCAAGCATCGCAAGCTGATCTGCTTGATATTCACGATGTAAGCTATCTAATAGTTCAGTTAAATCGCCTTCCATAACTGCGTCTAACTTGTATAAAGTTAAGTTAATACGGTGATCGGTCATACGACCTTGCGGGTAGTTATAGGTACGGATACGTTCTGAACGATCGCCCGAGCCAACCAAGTCACGGCGCATTTCAGAAGTTGCTGCATCAGCTGCTGCACGTTTTGCACTTTCCAAGCGTGAAGCAAGTAAAGCCATCGCTTTGGCTTTGTTCTTATGTTGTGAACGTTCTTCCTGACATTCCACCACGGTTCCTGTTGGAATGTGGGTAATACGCACAGCCGAATCGGTTTTGTTGATGTGCTGACCACCCGCACCTGAGGCACGGTAGGTATCAATACGTAAGTCTGATGCATTAATCTCGACCGTTGTATCGACATCAATTTCAGGCAAAATCGCAACGGTACACGCCGAAGTATGCACACGACCTTGAGACTCTGTTGCAGGTACACGTTGTACACGATGCGCGCCACTTTCAAACTTCAAGCGGCCGTAAACGCCTTCACCATTCACCAAGCAAATGATTTCTTTATAACCACCGTGTTCGCCTTCATTTTCAGACAACACTTCAATACGCCAGCCTTGTGATTCAGCGTACTTACTATACATGCGGTATAAGTCACCCGAGAAAATAGCGGCTTCATCACCACCTGTTCCCGCTCGAATTTCCAAATATGCAGAGTTCGCATCATTTGGATCTTTCGGAATCATTAAGATATTTAAATCAGCTTCTAAAGACGCAATAATAGCTTTATTTTCTTTAATTTCTTCAACAGCCATTTCCTTAAAATCAGGATCTGACAGCATCGCTTCAGCCGTTTCAATATCAGCTTCTGCTTGTTTGTACTTGGTCCAAACTTCTGTGATTTCACTTAAATCACTATGTTCACGTGACAACTGACGAAAGCGTTTGTTATCCGAAATGACTTCTACATCTGCAAGTAATGCTGTTAATTCTTCGTGACGGTCAGAAAGTTGATCTAATCGTAAACGTAACGATTCTTTCATTAGGAAAATATCTCAATATAAAGGCTGCAATACAGTTTCACAGCACCAAAAAATTTGCGCTTAGTTTAACGGCTCTATCACGCAAAGAACATCTTTATTCAATCCTGAGCGACGTTTACTTTATACGCCTCAGTAGATTGATACACTTTTAAAGCGTGTTTATGCACTTACTAACGCTTAAAAAATGCAAAACAGCTTATTTCATATACATTTTTTAAATAGGTCATTTCAGCTCAAAATTCAGAGTGTGAACTGCATCACTCCTAGGTTTATCCACATTTGCACGGTTTTGGATAAATTTCATTCTGCTTATTCACATTTGTAATAAAACTGATACAAACAAGAAACCAACGGGTTTCAATTTAGTTTTAACTCTCCACAATTAACTGGAATCTTTTTGTTACATTAGCCACATCGAAAAAAGTAAGACAGTTCAACCAATGTTGGACATGGAGAAACACATGAAACTTAATACACTCTCAGTGTCAGCAACATTAGCAACGGCATCTATGTTTACTGCAACTGCATATGCAGACAGCACAACTCGCGTTGCAGCAGCCAGTGCTTTAGGTAGTGTTGCAGGGACAGCAATTGGTAAAAACATGGGCGGCACAACTGGTGCAACCATCGGTGCAGCACTCGGTGGTGCAGGTGGTGCAGCAGTTGCAAGTGACAAACGTCATCGTACTGAATCTGCTATTGGCGGTGCGATCGGTGGTGGTGCGGGCTATACCGTAGGTAAAAGCATGGGCGGCACCAATGGTGGCTACGTGGGTTCTGCATTAGGTGCAGCGGGCGGTGCAGCACTCGGCAACAAAATCTCAAAAGATAAACAGTATGACTCTTACCATGGTAAAAAATGGAAGAAAAAACATAAACACCATTAATTAGCTGCATCGTAAAGATGTCATTGAAAGCACCTTCGGGTGCTTTTTTATGGCACAGATTTAGACGTAATAACACATCAGCCAAACTGGTAGAAAATACGAAGAGTCGTTACACAGCACTTACCAAAGCAACGGTTTCGATAAAATTTCTCTTCATTATTCTTCCAACATGTTTCGCTAAAGTGAAATCAAGACAAAATAGACATGCTCTTAGGAGTTTAAAAATGAAAATTAAATCAATTTTAATGAGTACCGTAATTGCAGCTTCTGCATTAACGATGACCACAACATATGCAGGTAATACAACCAATACTGCACTAACGTCTGCATTAGGTGGTGTTGTCGGTGCCGCGATTGGTAACCAAATGGGTGGACAAACAGGTGCGATGATTGGTTCTGCCATTGGTGGTGGTGCAGGTGCAGCTGCTTCAGCTAACAAACGCGACCGTAATGGTGCAATCATTGGTGGAGCACTCGGTGGTGCAGGTGGTTATACCGTAGGTAAAAACATGGGCGGTACCAATGGTGGGTATATTGGTGCAGGTCTAGGTTCAGCGGGTGGCGCAGTTCTAGGTAAAAAAGTCTCTGAAGACCGTCGTTATGATGACGAATATGACCGCCGTTACGATGACCGTTATGATCGCCGTTATGACAGCCGCGGCTACCGTAACAGCAATTATAAATATAATGGTCGTGACTATCGTGGTGACAATGGCCGTCACTTGGGATGGTACAAAAATGGGAAACGTTAAGTACGGCATAAAACATTTTCAAATAAAAGAGCACCTTCGGGTGCTTTTTATTTATCTCACAACCGACACTCAAAAAAATACTACATTGTTATGCTAAATACAGTAATCCCCTTTTTTTGTTTTAAATGCATATGTGGCTAGTGCGGTTCAACGATATTGAATAGATATTTAGTTTCATTTTTAAATCAACACCTTATATAAAACAACTATAATATCGAATAAAATCGATATACAAAATAGTAGTTATATCGTATTATTTCGATATATGAAACGAAACTGAGAACTAGAATGCGCACGTTGTCCGAGACTCAATTTTCTATTTTAGAATTAGCTCCTGTCCGCGAAGATCAAACTGTACAACTCACCCTACAGCATAGCTTAAAGTTGGCCCAACAAGCTGAGCGTTTAGGCTATAACCGACTTTGGCTTGCAGAACATCATAATATGGATGGTATTGCCAGCTCTGCAACTGCGGTGCTACTCGGCTATTTACTCGCAAATACCTCAACCTTAAAAGTGGGTTCTGGCGGTATCATGCTCCCGAACCATGCTCCACTGATCGTAGCGGAGCAATTCGGTACGCTTGCGACACTCTATCCAAACCGGATCGAATTAGGTTTAGGTCGAGCACCGGGTACAGACCAAGTGACCATGCGCGCACTTCGTCGTGGCCGTCAAGAAACTGAAGATCAGTTCCCACAAGATGTCTTAGAAATTCTGCATTACTTTAAAGACGCTGAGCCGAATCAGCGCATCATTGCAACTCCAGGGCAAGGGACACATGTGCCTGTATGGCTACTCGGTTCAAGTTTATTTAGTGCACAACTGGCTGCAAAACTCGGACTTCCCTACTCTTTTGCATCACACTTTGCACCGCGTATGCTGAAACAAGCGATTCAGCTCTATCGTGAAAACTTTGAACCCTCCGAATACTTATTGAAACCTTATGTATCTATGGGTGTCCCGACGGTCGTTGCTGAAACCGATGCTGAAGCTGAATATCTAGCGACCAGTGCCTATCAACGGGTTTTAGGTCTCATGCGCGGTCAAAGTTTAAAGTTAAAAGCACCAATTGCCAGCATGGACGGTCTATGGTCACCTGCGGAAAAAATGTCAGTAGACAGTTTTTATGCCATGGCCCAAATCGGTTCCAATGGCACGGTGAAAGAAGGCTTGAAACAGCTTCTTTTAGAATATGATGTCGATGAATTCATTTTCACCTGTGACATCTATGACACGGACAAACGTTTAGAAAACTTTGAACGTCTCATGCAGATCAAAAATAGCTAAGTACAAATGAAGTGAATCGCCTTATGCGTATTAATACATACCCATAAGGCGACGTGCATAAGTAATAACTAAAATCTCAACCGATACCTAAATAATCCTAAAAACCGTGCAAAAACTGCTGCTATGTCTAGACTAAAGTTAGCGTGACTGCTCAGACAATTTATCACTTTGCTTTTTTAGAGCAAAAGCACTAAAAATAATAAATTAAGGAAAGACGATAAAAAAAAATTAAGGATCAAGCATGGTCAATTTGCATTCAACTGACAACGTATCTGGTTTATTTCAAAACCATCCCGAATATTTTCAGCATTTTAAAGGGCAATTGATTACTGCTTCAGAAATTAAACAACATGCTTTTACTGAACAACGTGTCGCAATTATTGGCACCAACCAGCATACAGTAACTGCCCTTGAATCGATTTCTCAGGTCGCTCAATCGGTCTATGTTTTTCAAAATGCGCCACAATTTATCTTGCCAAAAACAGAGCGTGGAATTCAGCGCTTAATTCAACATCCACTGGTTATTAAGAACCGACGCCTATTTAACACACGTATCAAATGCCTACTGGCTTTACGCTTCTTAGAAACCCAAGTTCAAGACCCATGGCTTAGACACCAACTCAAACCTAACTCCGCTGCCGATAAACTTAAATTTTTTAAGTCCGATCATTATTATCATGCCTTACAGCGCGACAACTGTAAGCTAATCACTTGGCCGATCGTCAAAATTCGAGAACATGATATTCAAAGTTTAGATGGAGCTGAATATCCAGTCGATGTGATCATTACCACCTATAGCCATTAACCATATAGGGTAAGTTTCCCTACTTACCCGTTGTTTATTTCGTCACACCTGTATACCGATAGCCTGTATTTGAACGCTGATAACGTAAGTACTTTCCAGTCGGTCGACTGTTTTGATCCAATAAAGTGATATCAATCTTGTTTAAGTCTTTTGAAACACGAATATATGAACCGCGCTGCTCTTCGTCACAATGATAGTCATAATCTACTTCAATTGAACTTAACTGCTGTTTTTTGGTCTGAAAAACTGGTGTTGCTGTCAAAGCTTGGGCATGCATTTTAAAGGCTTGAATTTGATAGAGACCGTGACAACTATCGCCTTTGTAATAACTTTGAATCAGATAAATCGGCTGTGCACCCCATTTCACTTGATCAATCTTTAAAATATAGCCTGTTTCTAAAGGCTGAAGTTTAGTGGACTTGCTCGATTTCATCTGCGCATAGGATGAAAATTTACCCATGGTACCGCCACCGCCTACATCAAAGGTATAGAATTTAAGCAGTTGGTCTGGTGAGGCATTAATCTTTAGTCTAAGATTTTCAGTCAATTTGGGGAAAGAATAAGCATAACTTTCTGCATTTTCACGGATTAAATCAACCACATCATTTTCGATCTGTTGATTCACCGCATAAAAATCTAGCGCTGCATATTTTTGATCAATCGCCTGCTCAGCCTGTTGAATTGATATATTTTGCGCATATAAAGCCATATTAAAATGAGCACAACAAAATACACCTAATAGGCATTTTGATATTATTTTCATTTGATCTAATCTGTATTTTTATATTGATCAATATTATAAAGCATCATCAATATGACGCTTTATAATGTAATGACAATATCAACCAATACGACGTTTTAAGCCCGTCATTTGCAGTACACGGGTTGAAATTTCTTCAATCGACATTTCCGAGACATTTAAGTATTTAATCCCTTCAGAGATATAAATACCTTCAATTGCGCGAAGCTCCATTTGGCACTGGCTGAAGCTTGCATAACGGCTATTGGCTTTACGTTCAGAGCGAATAGCAACAAGACGTTCAGCATCAATCATCAAACCAAAAAGCTTCTGTTTATGCGCGCGAAGTACCGCAGGTAAACGGTTGTCATCCAAGTCTTCTTCAGTCAATGGATAGTTTGCAACACGAATACCAAACTGTAATGACAAATAAATTGACGTCGGTGTTTTACCCGAACGTGACACCCCAATCAGAATCAGATCGGCCTTGTCATAGTGGCGTGTACGTGCACCGTCATCGTTATCTAAAGCAAAATGCACCGCATCAATACGTGCTTTATAAGACTCCGAATCGGTCACCG
>JACRYN010000115.1_pt1 | contig 16943 bp, 17 predicted proteins | sample 8023231 | NCBI WGS metagenome assembly JACRYN01 (sample SAMN15756473, study PRJNA655841) | gut metagenome | isolation source: fecal sample D84 from domestic dog with diarrhoea | host: Canis lupus familiaris | place: South Africa: Mmabatho, Mahikeng | collected 2019-09
AGTGAGCCGCTGTAAAAGCGGAACCCTAAGTGGCCGTTACCGCAGGAATGGATATACACCCGGTATACCTGCGTCGCCTGTCAGGCCGCCTTCGCGAGCAAGCCCGCTCCCACAGTTGGATCGCGGTGTGTCAGGTAGATAGGCGTCGGCTGGGAGGCCGCCATCGCAGGCAAGCCAGCTCCCACAGACAGCATTTGCAGCCGACCGATTCGGCCCTGTGTTGCATGAATTCTGAGGATGCCCACCCGGCTCAAACAACGCAATCCTTGCGCCGCAACAAGCCCCAGAGCCGAGTGGACGGGGCGCATCATAAGGAGAGAAGCGGCACTTGTCCTCCAGACAATTCTGAACAAATGTGCACATTCCGTGTGTGTGTGTGGCGAGGGAGCTTGCTCCCGCTGGGGTGCGAAGCGCCCCCATCGGCGGCGGCTGCGCAGCCGAACGGGAGCAAGCTCCCTCGCCACAGGTTACGGGTTTGCTTAACCCAGCCGCTGCGCAATTTCGTCTTTGATCGACAGCCGCTTCTTCTTCAGGTTCTCCACCTCTTCATCGCTGGCACTGGCTTTTTCCGCTTTTAGCACCTTGGCGTCGGCGTCGTCGTATTGAGTGAGCAGTGAGTCCAACCGGTTGTCTTGCGCCCTGCGCTTGTGAACGTCTTCCTTGCTCAATCCCAAGTCCTGATACAGGTCGTGTTTCACTGGCATGGCGTACCTCCACAGATTGATCGATGGTCTACGCCCTTGAAGCTAGCCCATTCCAACAAGCCTTGTCATGTTTGAAGTCAAGAACGACCCGTTCGTCGCGGCGCACGCGATGGGATCAAACCTTTGCCCCGCCCTGCCCTCCACTGTAGATCGCCACCCCAGGGAGAACGGTTTTATGAATCACGTTGCCACTGCTGCCGACACCCAATGCATCAATACCCTACGCACCTTGGCCATGGATGCCGTGCAGAAGGCCAATTCGGGTCACCCTGGCACGCCCATGGGCCTGGCGCCCGTGGGGTACACACTGTGGAGTCGCTTCCTGCGTTATCACCCCGAACACCCCGACTGGCCCAACCGTGACCGTTTTGTGTTGTCGGTGGGGCATGCCTCGATGTTGCTGTATTCGCTATTGCACCTGGCCGGCGTGGTAGAGATCGACGCCCACGGCCAGCGTTCCGGCCAACCGGCCGTCAGCCTCGAGGATATCAAGCAGTTCCGGCAGATGGGCTCCAAGACCCCTGGCCACCCCGAGTACCGCATGACCACAGGCGTAGAAACCACCACGGGCCCGTTGGGCCAGGGCTGCGCCAACAGCGTGGGCATGGCCATGGCTGAGCGTTGGCTGGCTCAGCGCTTCAACCGCGACGGCCAGGTGCTGTTTGACTACGACGTCTACACCCTGTGCGGTGACGGCGACATGATGGAAGGCATCAGCAGCGAAGCCGCGTCCCTGGCCGGGCACTTGAAGCTCGATAACCTGTGCTGGATCTATGACAACAACACCATCAGCATCGAGGGCCACACTGAGCTGGCGTTCAGTGAAGACGTGATCCAACGCTTCCAGGCGTATGGCTGGCACACCGTGCATGTCACCGACGCCAATGACTTGCAGGCCTTGAGCGTGGCGCTGGAAACCTTCAAGGCCAACACCGGCGCGCCCACCTTGATCGTGGTGGACAGCGTGATCGGCTACGGCTCACCGCACAAACACAATACCGCTGCTGCCCATGGGGAGCCGTTGGGGGACGATGAAATTCGCCTGACCAAGGCCGCCTATGGCTGGCCGCAGGATTCGAGCTTCCTGGTGCCGCAAGAGGCTCGCACAGTGTTGCGCGATGCCCTTTACGAACGTGCCGAGCCGTTGTACGCCGAATGGAACCAGACCCTGGCCTCCCTCGAGCCGCAACGGGCCGATGAACTGCAACGCATGCGCGCCGGGGAAATGCCCGAGCAATGGCAAGCGCACCTGCCAGACTTTGCCGCCGATGCCAAAGGCGTCGCCAGCCGTGCCTCAGGCGGCGAAGTGTTGAATGCCTTCGCCCAACAGATCCCCTGGCTGCTGGGCGGCTCGGCGGATTTGTCGCCCTCGACCAAGACCAACCTCACCTTCGACGACGCCGGGCGTTTCAGCGCGGATGATTACAGCGGGCGCAACCTGCACTTCGGTATCCGCGAACACGCCATGGGCGCAATCGCCAACGGCATGGCGCTGTCCTACCTGCGCCCGTATACCTCGACCTTCCTGGTATTCAGCGATTACATGAAACCGCCGATCCGCCTGGCGGCGATCATGGAATTACCCGTGATCTTCGTGTTTACCCATGACTCCATCGGCGTCGGCGAGGATGGACCGACACATCAGCCTATCGAACACCTCACCCAACTGCGGGCCACGCCGGGGCTGTTGACCTTGCGCCCGGGCGATGCCAATGAAACGCTGGAATTGTGGAAAGTCGCCTTGGCCCAGACTCATCGGCCCAGCTGTGTCGTGCTGTCACGCCAGCCGCTGCCCACTCTGGATCGCACCCAGTACGCGGCGGCCTGCGGCGCGGCCAAAGGTGCCTACGTGCTGGCCAGTGCGCAAGAGCCTGAGGTCATCCTGATAGGAACAGGCAGCGAAGTCAGCCTGGCGGTCGCCGCGTATGAGCAGCTCAAAGGTGAAGGCATTGCCGCCAGCGTGGTATCGATGCCCAGTTGGGAGCTGTTTGAAGAGCAGGATCAAGCCTATCGCGACAGTGTGCTGCCGCCCGCAGTGAAAGCTCGCGTAGTGGTGGAACAGGCCGGCCCCTTGGGCTGGGACCGCTATGTCGGGCAGACCGGCGCCAAGGTGGTGATGAACAGCTTTGGCGCCTCGGCACCGCTGGCAAAGTTGCAGGAGAAATTCGGGTTTACCCTGGACAATGTGGTGAAGCTGGCCAAGCAACAGGTCCAGTTGGCCGAGCACTGACCCGCATAAGCGCGCGGGGCTGGTTCGCAGTCACGCCAGTAACCGCGCAAGTTCTTCACGGCAGTAGTCGACAAACAACTGCACCGGCTTGGTCAGCGGTGCACGGCGCAACCACACCGCCGACAACCCGGACCCCGTGACCGTTTCCGCCAAGGGAATGCACACCACCTTCTGCCCATCATAGGTGTACTCGCTGAAGGGTTTGGTCACCAGGATCGAGAACCCGAACCCGCGCCCCACCATGCCCCGCACCATCTCGATGGAGGGCGAGCTGAATACGATATTCGGGGTCAGCCCGCGCTCTTCGAAGATGCTCACGAAGTAGGTACGGCTGGGCAACACGTCCAGCAAAATCATTGGCTCCAGCACCAGGTCGGCCAAGGACACCCTGGCCTGCTGGGCGAAGCGGTGATCGGCCGGCAGCAACGCATAGGGCTGTTGGGGCGGCATCAGCGGCGTGGTCTCGATGGTGCCACCCAGGTCGTGCTCAAACAACATCGCCACGTCGATACTGCCTGCGGTCAGCGCCTGCACCAATTCCTGCTGCTCGCCATCGCGGATGCGGATCTCCACCCCTGGCCAGCGTGCCTTGAAGCCGGCGATCAAGCGTGGCAGGTACAACGGCGCCACGGTTTCAAAGCAGCCGATGTCGATCTGCCCGGCCACCACGTCATTATCCGCCAGGGCGTTCTGCTCGAACTCATGGGCCACCCGCAACAGCTCCAACGCCTTGCGATAAAAGCGCGCGCCACTGGGCGTAAGGGAAACGCCCTGGGCGTGGTGGCGGATAAACAGCTGCACGCCAAAGCTGTCTTCCAGCTGTTTGATCGCCGTGGACACCGACGGCTGGGCGATATACAGCTTGCGCGACGCCTCGGCGACGCTGCCGCATTCGGCCGTGGTCACAAAATATCTGAGCTGGCGCAGGTTGTAGGCAGCCATCGGCACCTCCATAAACGTGGGTTTTCGCCCCAAACAGGTGCGCAGATACACCGGTTTTTCAAGCCATTGAAGCCCATGCAACATACCGGAGCATAAAACCACGTGAGATATTTTTTTTAAGGTCTATAGCAACAAACTTACTAATTTACCTGCCTGCGCCCATTACAGATGATCACTCCAACAACAAAGCGCCGCCCGTGCAGCGCATAGCGAAGTACGTCCACGTACTCACCTTGCCTTGGAGCTCGTCATGGTTACCACTGCAACATCCTCCGCCCCGCTCATCGAAAAACACACGATTGGATACGTGCCTCCGGAAGATCGCCATGGAAAGGTAAGAGACCTGTTCACCCTGTGGTTCGGCGGCAACATCGCGCCGTTGCCTATCGTCACTGGCGCACTGGGTGTGCAACTGTTCCACCTCAACCTGGTGTGGGGCATTGTCGCCATTCTTGTCGGCCATTTGGTCGGCGGTGTGTTGATGGCATTGCACTCAGCCCAGGGCCCGCAGATGGGCATCCCGCAGATGATCCAGAGCCGTGCTCAGTTCGGCTCCCTCGGCGCGTTGCTGGTGGTGGTGATTGCCGGGGTGATGTACATCGGCTTCTTCGCCTCCAACATTGTGCTGGCCGGTAAATCCCTGCACGGCGTGGTGGACGTCGTACCTGTACCAGTGGGCATCGTTATCGGCGCCATTGGTTCCGGGATCATCGGCATCATCGGCTATCGCTTCATCCACGTACTCAATCGCATCGGCACCTGGGTGCTGGGCGCCGGCATCGTGCTGGGCTTTGGCTACATCTTCACCCATGTACAGACCACGGATTTCCTCACCCGTGGCAGCTTCAATATATCCGGCTGGCTGGCCACCGTTTCCCTGGCCGCGCTGTGGCAGATCGCTTTTGCGCCCTACGTGTCGGACTATTCCCGCTACCTGCCAGCCGACGTGCCGGTAGCCGCCACCTTCTGGACCACCTACTTGGGCTCGGCGCTAGGGTCGAGCCTGGCGTTCATCTTCGGCGCCGTGGCAGTGCTCGCCACGCCGGTAGGCATGGACACCATGGACGCCGTCAAACTCGCCACCGGCGCCATCGGCCCGTTGATGCTGGTGCTGTTCCTGCTCAGCGTGATCAGCCACAACGCCCTCAACCTGTACGGCGCGGTGCTGTCGATCATCACCCTGGTACAGACCTTCGCCTACCGCTGGATCCCGACCGCGAAAAGCCGTGCGGTGATCTCCATCATCGTGCTGGCCGCCTGTTCGATTGCGGCGGTGTTTGCCTCCCAAGACTTCATCGGCCACTTCGTCGACATGGTGCTGGTGCTGCTCGTGGTGCTGGTGCCCTGGACGGCGATCAACCTGATCGACTTCTACGCCATTCATAAAGGCCAATACGACATCGCCTCGATCTTCCGTGTAGATGGCGGCATCTACGGCAAGTACAACCCGCAAGCGCTGCTGGCCTATGCGGTGGGGATCGCGGTGCAGATTCCGTTCATGAACACGCCGCTGTACGTCGGGCCGATTTCGCAGCACATCAACGGCGCGGACTTGTCGTGGGTGGTGGGGCTGGCGGTGACCTCGCCGTTGTACTTCTGGTTGGCGAGTCGGGACAGTGCGTATAAGCGCCGGATGGACAGTGGCAAGTTGGTGGGAGGGGTTTGATACAGACTCTCGGTCGCGCCTGCCCTACCCTTACAACGTGTAGGAGCGCGCTTGCTCGCGAAAACTCGCAGGCGCCGCGTTCATCCAGGAGGCGCGCGTTATCGTTGACGTTTTTCGCGAGCAAGCTCGCTCCTACAAGGGGTGATGAATGGCTGTGCGGTGCCATAGGCCCGATGTTTCTCTATGATGTGGCCTTTCACTGAACATCCCTGGAACCGCCCATGCCCACTCTCACCCTGCGCAACGCCCTGCCCACCGACGCCGCACGCTGCTTTCACATTGAAACCACCGCTTACGAAGGCGACGAAGCCGCAACGCTTGAAAAAATCGCCACGCGCATCGCGCAGTATCCCGAGGGATTTCTGATACTGGAGGAAGATGGCGCAGTGGTGGGGTTCATCAACTCGGGCTGTGCCCATGAGGTGGTAATGTCGGACGAGGCTTTCAAGGAGTTGGTGGGCCATGACGTCGAGGCGCCGAATGTGGTGATCATGTCGGTAGTGGTCGACCCGGCCCATCAAGGCAAAGGCTATGCAAAAAAACTGATGACCGCGTTCGTGCAGCGCATGGGAACACTGGGCAAGCAGACGATTCATCTAATGTGCAAGCAACAGCATGTGCCGTTGTACACCCGCATGGGCTATACCTACGTGCGCCCTTCGCCGTCGGATCACGGTGGGATGGCGTGGCATGAAATGGTGATGGCGTTGAAAGCCACACCGTCGCAGTTGTGATTGTGTGTTGCAAGGCATGAAACTGCCGAAAAGCCGTGCAGGGAACGAATGCTTTTCAACAGGTAAAAATCCTGGATTTGTCTGTGCTGTCTGACGTCAAGCCTGACGCTGCAAAGCGTTATCTCAGATTGTGCCTACAGCAACTTCTCCCGCTGCATGAGCTAACCACACAGGGGTTTCACACGCTTACATTCACGCGAAACAGGCCACATTGAGTGAAGGTTCCGGACGCTGTAGCCTGCGAAACACCCCGCCAGGACCCTGCCCCGGCGGGGCATCTTCCTGGCTATCACAGAGGTGCAATCGTGTCTTCAATCAGTGGCTTCACCCCATCCATCCCGACCTCTCAACCTGTTTACGCAAGCAAGATCGATAACGATAAACCCAGGTACAACCCCTTGGAAGAAAACAGGGTTGGCGATGATGCAGAAGTGTCCGACGGCAAGTGCGGCTGGAAGAGCGTCGGCGACGAATATCGGGCCTACGCCAATCGCAATCGGTTTGATCGCCTCTTCCTGCCTTCGGACAAAAAAGCCATCCACGTCGCTCAGGTCCATCCTCTTCCCCATCGGTTTGATCACCACTTCGTGCCTTCGGACAAAAAGGTCATCGACGACGCGCAGTTCCACCCTCTTCCCCATCGGTTTGATCAGATCTTCCTGCCTTCGGACAAAAAGGTCATCGACGACGCGCAGATCCACCCTCTTCCCCGTCGGTTTGATCACCTCTGCCTGCCGTCGGACAAAAAGGTCATCGACGACGCGCAGATCCCCCCTCTTCCCCATCGGTTTGATAACGGTTACCTGCCTGCGGACCAAAAGGTCATCGACGACGCTCCGAGCGTCGCCAATCGCGCCCCCATAGATTCCTAAATCAAATCCGACGGCAAGGGCGGTTGGGTCAAGGCGTAACAGTGCAAACGACTGTTTGCTATCCAAGCCGTTGCGCCTCTCCATGGTATTGCCAAACACGCGCTTGCCATGGGTGGGGTGCGAAAGCGTGGGCATCCGCCAGCGAGTCACCAACTGCCGGAAGCCCCACCACCGCCACTGGAACCACCACCACCGGACGAGCTGCTGCTAGAACTGCTGGAACTTGAACCGGAGCCACCGCCCGAGCCAGATCCAGCCCCCTCGCCAACCTTGCCAAAGATAATCAGCGCGACAAACGATGCGATAGGAAACGCCAGCAGCCAGCCGTCGCGGCCGTCGTCAATCACCCATCCTGCCACCACGTACACCACTACCGCCGCCAGCAACCGCACAATAAAACCGGCGCGGCTGGTGCGCCATGCCTCTCTCATGATCAGCAGCAGTACCAGGTACAACCCCAGCACCACCAAGACGCCCAATGGCCACAGCAGCCAATGGATGAAACTGACATCCACGTAATGGTTTGCCATAACCAACCCGAGGCTGTAAGCCAGCAGCCCGATCACACAGTAAAACAGCGTACGCACCTGCCACAGCGCGCCGAATATCGCGCCGCCTATCAACAGCGTCAGCGGCATGACAAACAGGAACATCGGCCACTCCAAACCGCCCGCCAGCAGCGTCAACAACAGCGTGGCCGCCACGGCGGCGATCAACGCCTTGCGCCAATGCAGCTTGCCGGCTGCAATCGCCACGCCGCCCAAGCCGCCCAGGATAAGCGCCGCCAACAATGCCATGAATTGGGGGTTGATCCCGGCTCCCGCCAGTTGCGGCAGGTCACCGCCGTCCACCAGCACGGTCAGGGCGTCCACCCCCTGTTGCACACCGCCGGCAAAATCGCCCTGGCGAAACGCCGGGGTGATCTGTTCTTCAATAATACGATGGGCCAGCAGGTCGGTGACGATGCCTTCCAGGCCGTAGCCCACCTCGATACGTACCTTGCGGTCGTCCTTGGCCACCACCAGCAGGATGCCGTCGTTGACGTCCTTGCGCCCCAGTTTCCAGGCACGAAACAGCTGGTTGGCGTAGCCTTCGATATCGGCGCTGCCGGTGGTTGGCACCAGCAATACCGCCACTTGCGCGCCTTTGCGTTGTTCAAGGTCAGCCAGCTGTTGCTTGAGGCGCTGGGCGGTGCCCGAGTCGAGGGTGTTTGTCAGGTCAATGACCCGCTGATCAAGGGCTACCCCAATCGGCGAGGTGTCCGCATGAGCGGTGATCAACAGGCTGGAAAATACCAGGGCCAGTAGGCTGAACACCGATTGCCGCACAAGCACGATCATGTATGGTTACCTGAAGTCTCTCCCTGAAGGCGCCGACTTTACCTTATCTGCGTGCAAACGCGTGACCCAGGGCCTGCGACTATCTAAACTGCCGATCAGCTGCATAGCAATAAGCCATCTACGGGACGCCCATGGACCTAAGTCACCGCAACAATGTACATGTGATGGGCAACGGTCCCTCGACCCTGGTGTTTTCCCACGGTTTTGGTTGCAACCAGGCCATGTGGGATGCCCTGGCGCCGCACTTTCTCGACCGCTTTCGCGTGGTGCTGTATGACCTGGTTGGCGCCGGCCTGTCGGACTTGAGTGCGTTCGACAAAGCCAAATACAGCCGCCTGGATGGCTATGCCCATGACCTGAACGAGATTATCGACGCCTACGCCCAAGGCCCGGTGATTCTAGTGGGCCACTCGGTGAGCTCGATGATCGGCACTCTCGCTGATCGTTTCATCCCGGAACGCATTGCCGCGCATGTGATGATTGGCCCATCGCCGCGCTATATCGATACTGAGGAGTATGTCGGCGGTTTCAAGCACGATGACATCGACGACCTGCTCGACACCCTCGACAGCAACTACCTTGGCTGGTCCAGCGCCATGGCCCCGGTGATCATGGGCGCCCCGACGCAGCCGCACCTGAGCGAGGTGCTCACCGACAGCTTCTGTCGCACCGAGCCGGACATCGCCAAGCAGTTCGCCCGCGTGACCTTCCTGTCGGATAACCGCCAGGATGTGTTCGGCCTGACCACCCCGGTGCTGATCCTGCAATCGACCGACGACCTGATCGCCCCCGTGGCCGTGGGTGAATACCTGCACACCGTATTACCTAACAGCACTTATTGCCTGGTCGAGAATGTCGGCCATTGCCCGCATATGAGCGCCCCCCAGGCGTGTGCCGCGGCGATGGACCGGTTCCTGGCCCCTTGGGCGGCTGCCGATGCCCGTTGACCCGCTGTTTGACAGCGCGGCCTGTGCCCTGGCGGTGACCCAGGAAGATGGCACGATCCTGCACGTCAACCCACGCTTGTGCGATTGGCTGGGCTTCACGGCGGCCCAACTGCTGGGCCGGCGTTTCCAGGACCTGCTGGCCATGGGCGGGCGGATTTTCTACCAGACGCACCTGGCGCCAATGCTGCGCATGCACGGCAGCGTCACCGAGGTGAAGCTCGACATCCGCCATTGCAACGGGCACAAAGTCACGGTCTTGCTCAATGCCAACCAGCGCCAGCAGCCGGCCGGCGTGGTGTATGACCTGGCGCTGTTCGGCACCACCGACCGTGACAAGTACGAGCGCGAACTGCTCAATGCGCGCAAGCAGGCCGAAGCCCTGCTGCAGGAAAAAACCGCCACGGAACTGGCCCTGCACCAGGCCCAGGCCGAGCTGAGCGAGGCCTACGCCATTGCCCAGCGCCGGGCGTTGTTTGCCGAACAGATGGTGGCGATTGTCAGCCACGACCTGAAAAACCCTCTGACGGCGATCCGCATGGCCGCCGACTTTCTCCAGCGCGGCGAGCGCACGGCCAAGGAGCGCCAGCTACTGGGGCACATCGGCCAGTCTTCCGAACGCGCCCATCGCATGATCGCCGACCTGCTGGACTTCACCCAGGCCCGGGTCGGCCAGGGCATTACCATCAAGCCGCAACCGCTGGACCTGCATGGCGTTATTCATCGCAGCGTCGACGAACTGCGGGTGGCCTTCCCCAAGGCCACGCTGGTGCATCACGCCGAGGGCCAGGGCGACGCCTGCCTGGACGCCGACCGTGTGCAACAGATGATCGGTAACCTGGTGGCCAACAGCGTGGCCTATGGCGACTTGCTGCAGCCGATTACCATCACCTCACGCCTGGGCGACAACACCTGCGCGGTTGCGGTGCACAACCACGGCCCGGCGATTCCGCAAACCCTGCTGGCCGGGTTGTTCGAACCCATGACCCGCGGCACCGACCAAGGCAGCGACGTGCGTAGCGTAGGCCTGGGCCTGTATATCGTGCGCGAACTGGCCAAAGTACATGGCGGCGACGTGGCGGTGAGTTCCTGTGCGAGTGCCGGCACCACGTTTACCGTGAAGTTCTAGTCCAGGTACGCGGTGCCCTGCATGATCGGCTCGACACGGCCGGTCAATATCACGCCGCCCTGCCCGTCCCATTGCACCGTGACCGCGCCACCGTCGCACTGGACTTCCACACGCTCATCGAGCAGCCCTCGCCGGATGCCGTTGACGACCGCCCCGCAACAGCATGAACCGGACCCCAGCGGCACACCGCCGCCACGCTCCCAGATACGCAGGCGGATATGGCCGCGGTCCAGCACTTGCACGAAATGCACATTGGTCCTGGCCGGAAACAGCGGGTGAACTTCCAGGGTCGAGCCTATGGCCTCAATATCGAGCGCAGTCACATCCTCTACAAAAAACGTGCAATGCGGGTTGCCCATGCTGCACGCTGCCGGCTGGCCGTCGATAGGCAACACGCAGGTGTCCATCGCCTTGGCCAAGGGTACCGACGCCCAGCCCAGCGAGGGTGCGCCCATGTCCACCGACACCCGCTGCCCATCAGCACGTGTGCATGTCAGTAAACCGCGGTCGCTAAGCAGCACGATGGTCTCGGCGCCTGCCTCATGCATCAGGCGATCGGCCACGCCACGAGTCGCGCTGCCGCAGGTTTGCAGGCGTGTTCCGTCGGGGTTCCAGAACTGAACGCGCGCGGCGGCCTGCTCACAGTCGAGCACCACCGCCAGTTGATTGAAACCGATGCCGGTGCGGCGGTTACCCAGATGGCGGGCAATCTGCGCATTAATGGGGTTATCCTCGCCACGGCGGTCGATGATAATGAAGTCATCGCCGTGGGCGTGCATCTTCACGAACGGCAGGGTCATGGGCGCTCCTGTGGGTGAAATGAATCACGCGGTTCTAATACCACTGTAGGAGCGAGCTTGCTCGCGAAAAACTCACAGGCACCGCGTTTATTCAGGCAGTACGCGTTTTGTTGGCGTTTTTCGCGAGCAAGCTCGCTCCTACATATGGGGTTGATGGGTCATGCTTATTGTATTCAGCGGCTTGCCTGGCAGTGGCAAGACCACGATTGCCAGGGAGCTGGCGCGACAGTTGGGCGCGGTTTACCTGCGTATTGATGTGATTGAGCAGGCGCTGCGGGAGGCTGCGGTGTTGGCGGGCGATGTGGGGGCCAGTGGCTACGGTGTGGCGAATGCGCTGGCGCTGAGTAACCTGCGCCTGGGACAGCGGGTAATCGCCGATTGTGTGAACCCGGTGAAGGAAAGCCGCGATGCCTGGCAAGCGGTGGCGACAGCGGCCGGCGTGGCACTGATCAATATCGAGGTAGTGTGTACCGATCAGCAGGCGCATCGGCGCCGAGTCGAAGGGCGTGTGGGCGATATTCCGGGGCTGGTGCCACCGACCTGGGAATCGGTACAGGTGCATGAGTATGAACGCTGGGAGGTACCACCGTTCAGGCTGGATACGGCGCAGATGACGCCGGCAGAGGCTGTCGCGGCAGCCTTGCTCCATATAGGCTAAACCCCACCTGTGGCGAGGGAGCTTGCTCCCGCTGGGGCGCGAAGCGGCCCCGCTCTTTGTGGGACTGCTACGCAGTCCAGCGGGAGCAAGCTCCCTCGCCACAATCTTTAGAAGTTACCGCGCAGCGCCTCAAGCCCGCCTTCGTAAATACCGGCAAACAATTCCTCGACTTGCGCATCGGTGGTGCCCGCTGCCGGCGTGAACACGCCGGACCAGGTCACTTTCGCCGAGGTGTCCGTCAACGCTTCCACCTGCAAGGTCGACAGGTAAGCACTCACCGGAAACGGCGACGCTTCAATGGTGTAGCTGTAGGTGCGCGCAACGTTGTCGAAAGTCTGTAAGCGCTCGACAATCGTGCCGCCGTCAGCGGCGGTCAGGTGACGCACACGGCCACCCTCGCTCGGCTCGCTCTTGGCAATCAAAGGCAGCCAGTCGGGCAGGCTGTTGAAGCCGCCAATCAGTTGCCAGACCTGGTCGGCCGATACCGCAATTTCAATCACAGAAGAAGCTGTTGCCACAATCAATACTCCAGTCAGGAAAAAATCAGATTGCCATGCTGTCGACAACGCCACCGTCAACCCGCAGCGCGGCACCGGTCGTCGCCGAAGACAGCGGTGAAGCAATGTACGCCACCAGGTTCGCCACTTCATCCACATTGGCCGCACGCTGGATGATCGAGGTGGGCCGCGCATGGCGCACAAACACATCTGCTTCGTCTCGGGCACTGCGCCCGGATTCGGCCGTGGCGTCCTTGAGCATGTGTTCCAGGCCATCGGTAAAGGTCGGCCCCGGCAAGATAGCATTCACCGTCACCCCAGTACCCGCCAGGCGCTTGGCCAGTCCGTGGGACACCGCCAGGTTGGCGCTTTTGGTCACTCCGTAGTTGATCATGTCAGCCGGCGTCGCCACGCCAGATTCCGACGACACGAAGATCACCCGACCCCAGCCCTGCTCGACCATACCCGGCACATAATGCCGCGCCAGGCGCACGCCGGAGATCACATTGACCTCATAGAAGCGCGCCCACTCACTGTCCGGCGCGTCGAAGAAATCCACCGCGTCGAAGATGCCCAGGTTGTTGACCAGAATGTCGGCGCGGGGTTCGGCGGCGAAGAGTTTCTGTGCGCCTTCAACGGTCCCGAGGTCGGCCACTAAACCACGCAGTTGAGCAGCGGGAATCGCCTGGCGAATGCTCGCCAAGGCGTCGTCCACCTTGCCTGCATCACGCCCGATCACCACCACCGTGGCGCCGGATTGCGCCAGGGCCTGGCTGATGCCCAGGCCGATACCGGCGGTGCTGCCGCTGACAATAGCCACTTTGCCGCTTACATCAATCTTCATGCTCAAGCTCCTTAACGTGAGAGAGGCAAAGGTGCACGGTCCGAGATCAAGCGGGCCTCGCGCAACGCTTGCCAGAAGGCTGCTGGAATCTGCTCAGACAACGCCGCGACGTCTTCGGCAATCCGCCCCGGACGACTGGCACCGGGAATCACCGCCGCCACCGCCGGATGCGCCAGTGAGAACTGTAGCGCAGCGGCCTTGATACTGACGCCAAACGTCTGGGCAATTGCCTTGATCTGCTCGACCTTGGCAATGATCGCCGGACCGGCTTGCTGGTATTCAAAGTGCGCACCGCCAGCGAGGATGCCGGAGCTGTACGGGCCACCGACGACGATCTCGACCTGCTGGGCGTGGGCTGCGTCCATCAGGCGCTGCAAGGCGCGGTCGTGGTCCAGCAGCGTATAGCGACCCGCCAGCAGAAAGCCGTCGGGCTGGGCTTCGGCCAGGTCCAGGGTCAACTCGCAAGGCTCGACACGATTGACGCCCAGCCCCCAGGCCTTAATCACTCCTTGCTCGCGCAAACGGGTGAGTACTTTGAAGGCACCAGTGCGGGCCTGGTTGAAGTATTCCAGCCATTGGTCGCCGTAAAAATCCTGGGCGATGTCGTGAACCCACACGATGTCCAGGCGATCGGTTTGCAGGCGTGTCAGGCTGTCTTCAATGGAGCGCAGGGTGGCGTCGGCGCTGTAGTCATTGATTATTTTATTGGGCCGGCCGTGTTCGAATACGCCGCTTTTTTCCCCAAGGTCACGGGCGGTTTCTTCGACTTCATCGAGAATTACCCGGCCAACCTTGGTGCTGAGCACGTAGTCATCGCGGTGATAGTTGGACAGGGCCTGGCCCAAGCGGATTTCCGACAGGCCCGAGCCGTAGAACGGCGCGGTATCGAAGTAACGCACGCCGTGGCTCCAGGCGGCCTCGACGGTGGCCTGGGCTTCTTCTTCGGGGATAGCGCGAAACATATTGCCCAAGGGGGCGGTGCCAAAGCCCAGTACGCCGGGCAGTGTGTCTTTCAAGCTCATGGTGGTTCCTCAATCGGTGCGAGGTCGCTGTGACCGTTGAGCAGATGCTAGATTGCGCAGATCAGACCGTCCAAGACATACTGCGACCAACTTGAGTCCTTGCAGGTCTTACATGATTGATCTACGCCAGTTGCGCTACTTCGAAGTGGTGGCCGAAGAAGAACACGTCGGCCGCGCCGCCGAGCGCTTGCACATTTCCCAATCGCCCCTGAGTCGGCAGATCGCCCAGCTCGAGGAACGCCTGGGCCTGACCCTGTTCGAGCGCAGCCAGCAGCGCATCCGCCTGACCCGCGACGGCCAGACGTTCCTGGCCGAAACCAAGGCCCTGCTGACCCACGCCAACCGCCTGGAGTCCCTGGGCAAGCGCCTGGGCCGCGGCGAAGAAGGCGGTTTGTGCATCGGTTATATCGAAAACGCCATGCACGCCGGTGTCCTGCCCAATGCCTTGCGCATACTGCGCGACGATAGGCCCGCCGTGCATATCAAGCTGTATAACCTGCCCTCCCTGGAACAACTCGAAGGTTTGCGCCAACGCAGCCTGGACATCGCCCTGGTGGGCGAACCACCTGCCGCCGACGACCCGGACCTGACCGCCTGGCAAGTCCTCGATGACCCGATGCTGCTGGCCCTGCCTGAACAGCATCCGCTGGTTCAACACCCTGAACTGTTGCCCGAACACCTGGCCGACCAACAATGGATCGGCGTGCAGCGCAAACCTGGCGCCAACCCGGCCGATGATTTCGTCGCCGCCTGCATCCGCGCCGGTTTCACCCCGCAGATCCCCATGGAGGCCAGCGAGCCCTTTACTGCATTGGGCCTGGTCGCGTCGGGGCTAGGGGTGGCGATGGTGCAAAAGGGCCTGAGCCGCAACGCTCCACCGGGCGTGGTATTGCGCGAACTGCCGTGGCTGGCCTACACCACACCGCTGTGGGCGGCATGGCACCGCGTCAACTTGAGGCCGTTGGTGGAAACCTTTCGCAAAGTGCTGACCGAACCTGAGGCTATCTGACTGACGTCCCACAGGGTGTCTATGCCGGGTGATGATTTTGTGGGCAACGCAGAACCAGTGTGGGAGCTGGCTTGCCTGCGATAGCGGTGGTTCAGTTGAAGATTCAGTGACTGACACACCGCCTTCGCGAGCAAGCCCGCTCCCACATTGGATCTCAGAGTGCTTCGCGCAACCGATACCACAACATCCCCAACGCCAGCAGTGGCGAGCGCAGCGCCTTGCCACCGGGAAAGGTCATGTGCGGCACCTGGCTGAAAATATCCAGGCCCTGGCTTGCACCCGCGTGTATCCCTTCGGCCAGCAACCGTGCGCACCAGTGCGTCACGTTCAAGCCGTGACCGGAATAGCCTTGCGCATAGAACACGTTGGGGTACTGCTTGAGGCGCCCGACCTGGGGAAAACGGTTGGCAGTAATGCCGATCTTGCCGCCCCACTGGAACTCGATAGCCGTGTTGGCCAACTGCGGGAACACCTTGAGCATTTTCGGGCGCATGTACGCGGCGATGTCCTGGGGGTCGCGCCCCGAGTAGTGGCAGGCACCACCGAACAACAGGCGCCGGTCGGCGGTCAGCCGGTAGTAATCCAGGCCGACTTTCTGGTCGCACAGCGCCAGGTTCTGTGGGATCAACTGCTGGGCCACGGGCTCAGGCAGAGGCTCGGTGGCGATGATGTAGCTGCCCGCCGGCAGTACCTTGCCGCTCAAGCGCGGCTCCAGCTCCTCAAGATGGGCATTGCATGCCAGCACCAGGTTGGCTGCGCGCACGCTGCCGCCTGTGCAGCGCACCCGCACCGTCTCGCCATGGATCAGCTCCAGCACCGGGCTGTACTCAAAGATACGCACCCCGAGGGCCTCGGCCGCCTGCGCTTCACCCAATATCAGGTTGAGCGGGTGCAGATGCCCGGAACCCATGTCGACCAGGCCGCCGGCATACATAGCAGAGCCCACCACCTGTGCCATGTCTTGTGGGCCGACCAGCCGCGTTTCATGGGCATACCCCACGGCCGCCAGGTGCGCCTGTTCGCCCTTGAACGCCGCGAACTGCGCCGGAGTATTGGCGAGTTCGCAAAAGCCCCAGCGCAGGTCACAGTCGATGCCGTGCTCGGCAATGCGCTGGCCCACCAGGGCGACCGAGTCGATACCGGCCCGCTCCATATAGCGCACGCCCTCCTCGCCCACGTATTTGGCAAACCCGGAGACATCATGGCCAATGCCACGGATCAATTGCCCACCGTTGCGCCCGCTGGCGCCCCAACCGATGCAGCGCGCTTCCAGCAGCACCACCGAAAGCCCGCGCTGGGCCAGTTCAATGGCGGTGTTGACCCCGGTGAAACCGCCGCCGATCACACACACATCGGCGCTCAGGTCTGCCTCAAGTGCGGGCCGCTGCACCATGGCATTCGCCGAAGCGCGGTAATAGGACGGGGCATGTTCATTGGACTGCATCATCGGTTGGACTTCACTTTGCTCCAGGCGCGGGTCATCACGCGCATGGTCGCCGGCGTAGGCGTGGTGGAGATATAGAGTTTGTCGAGTACGTCCTGGGGCGGGTAC
>JACRYN010000116.1_pt1 | contig 16907 bp, 16 predicted proteins | sample 8023231 | NCBI WGS metagenome assembly JACRYN01 (sample SAMN15756473, study PRJNA655841) | gut metagenome | isolation source: fecal sample D84 from domestic dog with diarrhoea | host: Canis lupus familiaris | place: South Africa: Mmabatho, Mahikeng | collected 2019-09
TAACAAGGGTTTCTAAAACGCTATCAATCCCAAGACCTGTTTTTGCCGAACAGGTTGGCGCTTCAGTCGCTTCAATACCAATAATGTCTTCAATTTCTTGAATCACACGTTCAGGCTCAGCCTGTGGTAAATCAATTTTGTTGAGCACTGGTAAAACTTCAAGACCTTGCTCAATTGCGGTATAGCAGTTCGCAACCGACTGTGCTTCCACGCCTTGCGCCGCATCTACAACCAACAATGCACCTTCACAAGCCGCCAATGAGCGCGACACTTCATATGAAAAATCGACGTGCCCCGGTGTATCAATAAAGTTTAATTGATACTCTTGGCCATTTGGATGGGTGTAATACAAAGTAACCGACGCAGCTTTAATGGTAATACCACGCTCACGTTCAAGTTCCATGGAGTCAAGTACTTGTGCTTGCATTTCACGATCTTGCAAACCACCACAGGTTTGAATAAAGCGGTCAGCGAGCGTTGACTTCCCGTGGTCAATGTGAGCAATAATACTGAAATTACGGATATTTTTAATATCAACAGATTTTTTAGCTTGCGCCATGGGCTACCTTGAACAAAATGAAGCGTTATGCAGACAAATTTCGATGCACAACAAAAGCCGAATAGAAATTGCGAAGGATTATAACAGATGGTTTTTTTAAAGTATCCATATTAATACGCTTCCTTTTCACAACTCTGACGCTTTTTTACGTGTTTTCGCTTTTCACTGGGCTTTTTGAATAATCCATTGAAAAATCTAAGGCATTCACATCTTTTGCAAGCGGTTGGTAAGCTTGAGTAAAACTAGGTGACATACGTTTTGCACGGCCGGTTTCAATCTCTACGCAAGCCCACTTGGTTTGAGCAACAAATAAAATGCTATTGTCTTTGGGTCTATAAAACACATATTGGCGTGAAGAATATAATGCATTTATATCGTCAAACCATGTACGTAGGATTATTTCATCCTCTTCAAATGCAGCTTTTCGGTACTGCACATGATGCTCAACTGCAACCATGGCATGTTTTAACTCGATATATTCTTTTAAGCCTAAGCCCAATGCATCAATATGTGCTGTTGCGACATCCTGCATCCAATGCATATAAACCACATTATTCACATGGCCTAACTGGTCGATATGTTCTGCTTGTACCTGAAGTCTTAAGTCAAAAATACTACTCATAAACACTCTATTGAATCTAAATATCCCTATGAAGATGGCAGTGTACGCAAATAACAGACATCATCAAATTGCAAAAAATAAAAAACCACTCCGAAGAGTGGTTTTTTTCGCTTATTGGATGCGCATCCCTAAAATGGCTGGTGTGCCTTGTCGGATGATTCCAACGCGGGCAACCTGACCTTTTTTCAACTCAGACGCCGCTTGGACAAAATCATTGGTGTCTTTTACGACTTTATTATTAATGTGAGTGACCACATCACCAGCCGCCATACCTGACTGTGCTGCTGCACCGCCACGTTTCACTTCTTGAATTAACACACCACCTTTCACATTGAGCTGTGACAATTCAGCAGGTGCTAAATTTCGGATAGCAATACCTAACACAGGCCCTTTACTTTGTGTAACTGTATCTGATTTTGCAGGTGTATCATCTGGTGCTGTGGTTAATGTTGCCGATATATTACGCTTTTTATCATCACGCAGTACTTCAAGCTGTACCGTTTGATTTGGCATGGTACGATTTAAATAGTTCAACAACTCAGAGGTACGTGAAATCGGCGTTCCGTTGAATTTTAAAATAATATCGCCTGCTTTTAGTCCCGCTTTCTGCGCAGGTGAATTCGGCTGAACATTGGTAATCAATGAACCTTCAGGTTTTGGCAAATTATAAGACTCTGCCAAATTACGGTCTAAATCTTGTAGATTAAAGCCTAAATAAGAACGGGTCACTTTGCCGGTTTTCTTAAGTTGGTCAGCAATATCCATTGCGACATCAATTGGAATCGAGAAAGACAGCCCCATATAACCGCCCGTACCACTGAAGATACGCGAGTTCACACCAACTACTTCACCCTGTTGGTTGAATAACGGACCACCTGAGTTTCCAGGGTTGAGAGCTACGTCTGTTTGAATGAAGGGTACTGATGTCTCTCCCATCATATTACGCATTTTCGCACTCACGATTCCCGCTGAAGCCGAGTAATCAAAACCAAACGGTGAACCGATCGCAAGCACAGGTTCGCCTACGCGCAGTTGATCAACATTGCCTGCACGGAGTGATGGAAAATTCGTACCATTCACCTTAAGCAAGGCCACATCAGTTCGTTCATCACTACCTACTACAGTTGCATCCAGTTCACGACGGTCATTAAACATAATCGTGACTTTCGATGCATCTTCTACGACGTGGTGGTTTGTCAGTAAATACCCATCTTTACTAATAAAAAATGCGCTGCCATAAGCCGTTTTTTCTTGCGGCGCTTGCTGCTGCGGAATAATGACTTTATTACCAAAAAAACGCTTCAAAATCTCAGGTATTTGCTGCTGCAGTAACTCTTCTTGAGTCATCTTTTTAACCACATTTACACTCACTACAGCAGGGCTGACTTGCTCAACCAAGTTTGAGAAATCAACAGGTGCTGCTTGTGTTTGCACCGTAGCCATTGTGCATGCAACAGCAAAAAAACCAGTTTGTATCGCGCGACTTTTCATATCAAGTATTGACCTATATGTTTGTTATCAATTTATGTATTAGCGTTTTTAGCATAATCTTTGTCTATCTTGGGTAATAATATGTTCTATTATGTTTGTATAAACAAGAGCTTAAAATTTGCTTAAAAAATACGTTCTTTATTTATATTTCCCATCAATTGTAGAGATTTTACTCTTGCCTTTTCGTGAAAAAAGCGCTGTCATTAGCGAACTTTTTTCCAAATTAGCTGATGGACATGTCTAATTTAAACACAACACATCATTTTGATGTGATTATTGTGGGAAGTGGCGGTGCAGGCCTGAGCTTAGCCTTATCGTTGCCTCAACATTTCAATATTGCTGTTCTTGCAAAATCAAATCTGACCGATGCCAGTACCTTCTATGCGCAAGGTGGCGTTGCCGCTGTTTTAGATGAAACGGATTCCATCGAACAGCACATTGATGACACAATGATTGCTGGCGCTCACTTGTGTGAGACCGAAGCCGTAAAGCAAACCGTTGAAGGCGGTAAACCTTCTGTTGATTTTCTACTAAAACACGGCGTGCAGTTTACCCTTGATGATCAAGAACAATTGCATCTAACACGTGAAGGTGGACATTCTCAACGCCGTATTATTCATGCCGCAGATGCTACAGGTCGTGCCATTTCAACTACCTTAGTTGAACGTGCGATTGAAAAAGACAACATCACCATTTTTGAAAATTATATCGCCATCGATTTAATTACCTCTCAAAAACTGGGTTTAGAAGAACAAAATCGTGCATTAGGCCTGTATGCACTCGACGAAAAGACTGAAAAAGTCCATACCTTTTTAGCGCCTTTCACCGCGCTGGCGTGTGGCGGTGCCATGAAAGCCTATCTGTATACCTCGAACCCAGACATTGCAACGGGCGATGGTATTGCCATGGCATTTCGTGCAGGTTGCCGCGTGGCCAATATGGAATTTAACCAATTCCACCCAACCTGCTTATACCACCCGCAAGCACGCTCTTTCCTCATTACTGAAGCAATGCGTGGTGAAGGTGCTTATTTACGTTTAGCCGATGGTGAACGCTTTATGTTGCGCTTTGATGAGCGCGCAGAGCTTGCACCCCGTGACATTGTGGCGCGAGCGATTGACTATGAAATCAAACGCTTAGGTATTCGTCACGTTTGGCTCGACATTAGCCATAAGCCCGAAAGTTTCATTAAAGAACATTTCCCAACCTTATACGCACGCTTACTTGAACTCGGCATTGATATTACCAAGGAAATGATTCCTGTTGTTCCTGCTGCGCACTATACCTGTGGCGGTGTGGTGGTTGATGAACACAGTCAAACTGACATTGCAGGTCTCTATGCGATTGGGGAAACCTCGTACACAGGTTTGCATGGCGCTAACCGTATGGCCAGTAACTCACTGTTAGAGTGTTTTGTGTATGGCATGAGTGCAGCAGAGCACATCGAAAAAAGTTTTGATTCAAGTTACCAATCCCCAACTGCTCCGTCTTGGGATGACTCGCAAGTGATGAATCCTGATGAAGATGTGGTGATTTTGCAAAACTGGGATGAACTCCGTCAAACCATGTGGAACTACGTCGGCATTGTGCGTACTACGAAACGTCTTGAACGTGCGCTACACCGCATTGAAATGTTGAAGCGGGAAATTACCGAGTATTACCAAGATTACCAAGTCAGCAAAAATCTGATTGAGCTACGTAATTTAGTTTTAGTCTCAGAAATGATCGTGCGTTGTGCTATGGAGCGTAAAGAATCGCGCGGTCTACACTACACTTTAGATTACCCTGAACTGTCGAATGAACTGCGTAAAACCGTACTCACCCCTTTAAATTTTAAAGTTGAAACCCCTTTAGTGAATAACTAATTTAAAAAAAGCCTGATTTGTCAGGCTTTTTTATTCAGACATTTTTTAGGATTTGGGTGGAATAGAATAAGTTCCTACCACATGTGCAATGGGTTCATCCTTACCCACTGAATACAACCACACATCCCCAACCACCAATGCTTTGCCAACTTTCATTAACTTACATTCACCGCGGATATTTGTTGAAGCTGCGGGTTTACTTAGAAAGTTGACCGATAAATTGGTGGTCACGGTTAAACCGACCAGCCCAATTTCCCCTAAAATGGCGATATACAATGCATAGTCTGCAAGAGTCATCATGGTTGGGCCTGAAACCGTTCCCCCCGGTCGCAAATCGCGCTCATCTACCTGATATACCACTGTTGCTGCGCGCTCAGTGACAGATTCGATACGACATTTTTCTAAACTTTGCGGAAATTCCTTTTCCAAAAAAGCCACAATCTCAGTTACGTTACTTTTCATTTTTCCTTCAACATATAGTCCTTTGTCACTGACTATAAAAGAAAAATGCATTTCACTACAGTCTGAAATAACTTTTCAGGCTTATTTTTAGTTTAAGTATTGCAACGCTTGTGCAAAAACCTGCTCGGGTGACTGTGTTGCATCCAAGCGTTTGACTCGCTCAGGATACTGCTCCCATAACTGCTGATAACCCGCTCTGACTTTTTCAAAAAAAGTGACTTTTTCTTGTTCAAAACGATCTAAAGCCCCCCGTTCACGCGCACGAGACATGCCTGTCTCAATCGGGGCATCGAGCCAAAATGTAATATTCGGCATATGGCTGACAAAGTTCTCATTCAGCAGTTGCAGCTTCGACTGGCTTAAACCACGTCCTGCACATTGGTAAGCAAAGCTGGCATCGGTAAAACGGTCACACAATACGGTTTTATGTTTCGTTAAAGCAGGCACGATCACTTGTTCTAAGTGCTGTGCACGAGCCGCGTACATCAGCAGCAGTTCGGTATCATTCGACATCGACTCTTCATGATTGACTGACAATAATAGCGAGCGAATTTGCTCAGCCATTGGTGTACCACCTGGCTCACGCGTTAAAACAACCTGCTGACCTTGTTGTTCTAGATGCTCATAAATTTTGCGAATCAGTGTGGTTTTACCGACACCTTCTGTGCCCTCAAAACTAATAAACATCTATTCATCCTTCTTGGTTTTTAAAACGCTGAGATATTCTTTTACAGCTTGGTTGTGCTGCTCTAAAGTCTCACTAAATGTGTGCCCACCATTGCCCGTTGCAACAAAGTAGATGTTTTTGCTGTTATCTGGGTGCATGGTAGCTTCAATGGCTTTTTTACTTGGTAAAGCAATTGGCGTAGGAGGTAAACCATTGATGGTATAAGTATTATAGGCTGTTGGAGTACGCAAGTCTTGGCGGGTAATATTGCCTGTATATTTATCGCCCATGCCGTAAATCACCGTTGGGTCCGTTTGCAAACGCATGCCGAGTTGAAGACGACGCGCAAACACACCTGAAACTTGCTCCAGTTCGCGGTCAACATTGGTTTCTTTTTCAATGATAGAGGCCATGATCAAGGCTTCGTATTTATCTTTATACGGCAAATTTGCCGCACGGTTTGCCCAAGCTTCATCTAAAGCTTTCATTTGGCGTTTGTATAAATCCATTAAGATTTTTTTGTCTGACTCCCCTTTGGCGAAGAAGTAAGTATCGGGGGCAAAAAGCCCTTCAGCATGCGTATAAGGAATATCTAAGGCTTTTAAAAGCTGATCCATGGGTAAATTGGAAACTTCCTTTTTAACCAACGCATCCTTTTTCAACGCCTCGATCAACTGTTTAAAGGTCGTCCCCTCAATCACCAATATACGGTTCATCTCGGCATTATCGACATTGGAAATCATATCCAAAACTTGGCGAATACTCATACCTTCACGCACTTCATAAACACCGGCTTTCAAGGTGTCATGAATAAATATTTTTTGGTAAAGCTTTAAAATAATAGGAAAACTAGCCATGTCTTCTTTGGCTAAGCGATCAATAAAACCGGAATAGGTATCGCCAGAGCTAATTGCCAATAACTGCTTTTTACCTTCGACAGGATAGGATTTAAATAAACTCGACCACAGTACAATCATCAATAAAACAATGATGCTCACAGCAATCAATAACAACCCTTTCATTTTTCGTTGGGGTGGTTGCGTTTTCTTTTTCGATTTGGTTTTGGCTGCGGACATACTACTACATCTGATTAAGTTGAAGACGATGGAACAAATCTATACACGGCTGAACATCTAAATGCTGATGATTCAAACTTTTGGCTATTTTCATAGGACTCAAGGCATTGCAGAAAAATAAACTTTGAAAGCGTGGAATTTCTTCCATATCAATCATTCTCAGTTCACAGCTAATGCCTTGTTGCTGCATCCGTGCCAATATTTCGGCACGCATGACACCATGTACGCCATTATAACGAAGTTCGGGACTAATCCATCGATCATTTAGCAGAATGAAACAATTACTGCTCACACCTTCAACGACAGAACCTTGCACATCTGTGACCAAAGCTTCCAACCAACCGTGTTGTTCTGCCTCATGCTTGAGTAAAACTTGTTCTAAACGGTTTAAACTTTTCACACCCACCATTTGCGGCATACTTAACCCCATCGCATGTTGCAGTACCCCTGAATCAATTTCGCTGTATGTAAAAGCCTCTGATGCTTGCGGATAGAAAAAAACCCAAATGTCAGCAGAATGTGTTGGCAAACTATAACCGCGCTGCCCTTCACCCCGACTAATAATAATTTTCAGCGTTCCGTTTAAGTGTGCATGGGTTTGTTTTAATTGCACGATGCTGTGCTGAATAAAGGCTAAATCTGCTGACAACAACAGTCTTTCACAGGCCAATTTCAAGCGTGCTATATGTAGAGACTCTAGCTCAATCACACCCTCACGGATACGCGCTGTACTAAAACAACCATCTCCATAGTGAAATGCACGATCTAATAATTCTATTCGTTTGATTTCTTGTGCATTTTTATAGCAATACATGCCAATCTACCCTGAAACAATTTTCTGTTTTAGTTTAATGAATTCTAAGCTGAACTCTTTTTCTTTTTTATTCATATAAAATTCATTTTTTATTATTTTTTTAGCAATAAGACTCACAGTATTCTTGCCTCATGTTTAAGAACGTTTAAAATTTGAGGTCTCACATGAGCTTATCTAAGTTAAAAATTGGGGTACTAGCAGCGCTAGTTTCAGTCACATCTTTTGGTGTTGCAGCAAAAGATTTCCTTAACGTGTCGTATGATCCAACACGCGAACTCTATGAAGACGTCAACAAACAGTTTGGCGCTTATTGGAAACAACGCACAGGGCAAGACATTAACTTCAAACAGTCTCACGGCGGCTCGGGTAAACAAGCCCGTTCGGTAATTGATGGTTTAGGTGCAGATGTGGTGACACTTGCTCTTGCAGCAGATATCGATGTAATTGCTGAAAAAGCAAAACTTTTACCGACCAACTGGCAAAAGAAATTACCCAATAACTCGACACCATATACTTCAACTATCGTATTCCTCGTCCGTAAAGGAAATCCACAAGGTATTAAAGACTGGGGCGACCTTGTTAAGCCGGGTGTTGGCATTATTACACCAAATCCAAAAACCTCAGGTGGTGCACGCTGGAACTATTTAGCAGCTTGGGCTTGGGCGAAACATCAACCTGCGGGTAACGATGTCAAAGCGCAAGAATTCGTGCGTAAAATTTATAAAAACACCAAAGTGCTGGATTCAGGTGCACGTGGTGCAACCACAACCTTTGCTGAACGCGGTATCGGTGATGTTCTCTTAGCATGGGAAAATGAAGCACACTTAGCAATTCGTGAACAACCGGGTAAATTTGAGATCGTGACGCCTTCGCTATCTATTTTGGCAGAACCACCCGTTGCCATTGTTGAAAAGAATGCAGAAAAAGACGGCAATTTGAATCTGGCGAAAGCATATCTCAACTATTTGTATTCACCTGCTGGACAGGAAATTGCGGCGAAAAACTTCTATCGCCCACGTAATGCAAGCGTCCTGAAAAAATATGCAACCACTTTCAAACCGTTGAAGTTGGTGACCATTGATAAAGAATTTGGCGGTTGGACCAAGGTACAAAAACAGCACTTTGAAAATGGTGGTGTATTTGACCAAATTGTGAAAGCCAATACGACGAAATAAAACCGAGTCCAGTAAATAGCTGTAAGGGAGCATCGACATGATTCATACTGTAATTGTACCGGGCGTGGGTGGAAGTGAACATGACCACTGGCAATCGTGGTTACAACGTCAGCTCAAGTCATGCTCTCGTGTCCAGCAGCAGGATTGGAATAAACCCGTACTCCATGAGTGGATTGAGCAATTTTTCAAAACAGTTCAATCCATTCAGGAACCGATTCAAATTGTGGCGCATAGCTTTGGCTGTCTAACGACAGTCGCTGCTTTAGCACAGCATCCTGAACTAAATCAAAACATTAAAAATTTAGTTCTGGTTGCACCGGCCAACCCTGCTCGCTTTGGTGATGCTGGTTTTGCTCGTGATAGCCAAAATGACTATCAACAATATTTCCACCAACTCAAGCTACAAGTTCCTACCCAAATGATCATCAGTGAAAATGATCCTTGGCTCAATTTTCAAGATGCGCTGCAACTGGCAAAAGCATGGAAAATTAAGCCTAAGAACTTGGGGCAAGTCGGACATATTAATGTTGCGTCAGGTTTTGGACCATTCCCTGAAATTTATGATTTTTTGATTTCAGAAAATGTGCTAAAAAACATTAGTTTTTACAATGAAAGCAAGTATTTATTTAAATTTGCAATTTAAACGCTGCAAATGATACTTGTGCCGAAATTCAGTTTTATTTGAGCTGACTCTTTTTAGGTCAGCTTTCTCTCTTTGAGGAGTAATCATGTCGCAGCGATCCCGAGTGCTGCCAGGATTTGGTCTTTCTCTAGGCTTTACCCTAGCATATTTGTCATTAATCGTTCTTATTCCATTGTCCGCTGTTTTTATTAAATCTTTAGGCATTGGTTGGGATGGTTTATGGGAAATTTTAAGTTCAGAACGTATTTTAAAATCTTTGCAGCTCAGTTTTAGTACAGCCCTGATCGCCGCGTTTATTAATGTGGTTTTTGGTCTCCTTCTGGCATGGTGTTTAGTTCGTTATCGTTTTCCGGGTAAACGCATTGTAGATGCCTTGGTCGACTTGCCGTTTGCCTTACCCACCGCGGTTGCAGGTATTGCACTCACCTCGCTTTATGCGCCTACAGGTTGGATCGGTCAGTATCTTGAGCCTTTAGGGATTCAAGTGGCCTATACACCAATTGGTATTACATTGGCACTGATTTTTATTGGTATTCCGTTTGTGGTACGAACTGTGCAACCAGTCCTCAGCGACTTGGAAACAGAGTTAGAAGAAGCAGCATCAGCATTAGGTGCCAACCGTCTACAGATTGTGACCAAAGTGATTTTACCGATTTTATTTCCAGCACTCATCACCGGTTTTGCACTTGCCTTTGCACGTGGCGTCGGTGAATACGGTTCAGTGATCTTTATTGCCGGGAACCAACCGTTTAAAACAGAAATTGCACCGCTCATGATTATTTCACGCTTAGAAGAATATGACTATGCAGGTGCAACCACGATTGCAGTCGTCATGTTGGTGCTGTCTTTTGCCATTTTATTCCTGATTAACTTGTTACAAGCATGGGCAAGCCGTCGTACAGGGAGAACAGCACGATGAATATCAACAGTAATGCGCTTGCTGAAAAGCTACAATCGCGTGATGCAACACGTGAGCCAACTTGGGTTCGCTACACCCTGATTACAATTGCTCTACTGTTCTTTTTGAGCTGTTTGATCTTACCGCTGATTTTGGTGTTCGTTGAGGCCTTTAAACAAGGGGTCGGTGTCTATGCACAAGCCTTGGTTCATCCAGACACGCTATCCGCAGTCAAACTCACTTTATTAACCGCGGTGATTGCAGTTCCACTAAATGTGGTATTTGGTGTTGCAGCCGCTTGGTGTGTGGCCAAATTTAACTTCCGTGGTAAATCCATCTTAACCACGATTATTGATATGCCATTTTCAGTATCCCCTGTTATCGCAGGCTTAATGCTGGTACTGATTTTTGGTACGCAAGGTTGGTTCGGTAGTTGGCTTATGGATAACGACATCAAAATTCTGTATGCCGTTCCTGCCATTGTATTAGCAACAATCTTTATCACCGTTCCTTTTGTTGCACGTGAACTTATTCCTCTCATGGAAGCCCAAGGAACTGAAGAAGAAGAAGCTGCGATTGTACTCGGTGCATCAGGCTGGCAAACCTTCTGGAAAGTAACCCTACCCAACATCAAATGGGGTTTAATTTACGGCGTCATTCTGTGTAATGCACGTGCAATGGGTGAATTTGGTGCGGTATCGGTCGTTTCAGGTCATATTCGTGGTGAAACCAATACTTTGCCTTTACATGTCGAGATTCTCTATAACGAATATACCTTCAGTGCGGCTTTTGCTGTGTCTTCACTCTTGGCGCTTTTAGCGATTGTGACCCTTGTGTTAAAAACATGGGTTGAGATTCGCCAAGAAAAGCAAAACAAACATAATGATTCAACAGTTTAAAGGAATGACCTCATGAGTATTCAAGTTAAAAATATTGAAAAACACTTTGGTGCATTCCATGCGCTGAATAACATTTCTCTCGATTTTCCTGATGGTCAATTGGTTGCATTACTTGGGCCATCAGGCTGTGGTAAAACTACCCTGCTTCGTATTATTGCGGGACTTGAGTCCGCAGATGGCGGTCAAGTCATCTTAGAAGGTGAAGATGCAACTAATGTACACGTACGTGAGCGCGAAGTTGGTTTTGTATTTCAGCACTATGCCTTGTTTCGCCATATGACTGTATTTGACAATATTGCCTTTGGTCTCCGCGTTCGCCCACGTGCAACTCGCCCATCTGAAGCTGAAATTAAAAAACGTGTCACGCGTTTACTGGACTTAGTCCAATTGGGGTTCTTGGCAGATCGTTACCCAGCTCAACTTTCTGGTGGTCAGCGTCAACGTATTGCACTGGCACGTGCTTTGGCAGTTGAACCACGCGTGCTGTTACTAGATGAGCCTTTTGGTGCTTTAGATGCAAAAGTACGTAAAGAGCTCCGTCGTTGGTTACGTACTTTGCATGATGAACTTCATATTACCTCAATCTTTGTAACGCATGACCAAGAAGAAGCTTTAGAAGTCGCAGATCAAATCATTGTGATGAATAAAGGGAATGTCGAGCAAATTGGATCACCCCGCGAGGTTTATGAAAAGCCAGCAACTCCATTTGTGTTCGACTTCTTAGGTCAAGCAAACCGTTTCGAAGGTCAAAATAACGCAGGTACGATCCAAATTGGTGAAGACCGCATTCAATTAGACTCTTTACGTAATGCACCTTCGGGCGACGTGATTGCCTTTGCCCGTCCAGATGAATTAAGGATCCATGCACAGCCGCAAGACAATGCCATCCAAGCAACGTTCGTTCGAGAATTATGGATCGCGGGCAAAGTGGTTGCAGAGCTCCATGATCGCCAAGGCAAACTGATAGAAATCTCACTGACTTCTGAAGAAGCAAAATTACACCAATTTAGACCTAATCAAACGGTATGGTTAAGCCCATCAAACTTGCATTTATTTGCAAAACCTGCGGCTTAAGACCAATTGAATGGGGCATGTTAAATGCCTCATTCATCATAAAAGAGATCCAAAACTATGAACTTTCAACAACTCAGAATTATTCGAGAAACGGTGAGACAAAACTTCAACCTCACCGAAGCCTCTGCTGCACTATATACCTCTCAGTCAGGCGTCAGTAAGCACATCAAAGATCTAGAAGATGAATTAGGCGTACAGCTTTTTATTCGTAAAGGTAAGCGCTTACTAGGTTTAACTGAACCAGGCCAAGCACTACTGGGTATTGTTGAACGTATGTTGGTCGACGCAGACAATATTAAACGTCTTGCTGATGATTTTAACCGTGTCGATGAAGGCACTTTGACGATTGCGACTACACATACGCAAGCGCGTTATGTGCTACCGCCGATTGTCAACCAATTCAAAAAAGAGTTTCCAAAGGTTCATCTTATTTTGCAACAAGCCAGCCCTGTTGAAATTACCGAAATGCTTTTACAAGGTGAAGCAGACATTGGTATTGCAACTGAGTCACTCACCACTGAGGACAATCTGGCTAGTGTACCGTTCTATAATTGGCAACACAGCATTATTACCCCTCAAAACCACCCACTGGCAAGCAAACAAAATATTAGTATTACAGACTTGGCGGAATATCCACTGATTACCTATCACGGCGGTTTCACAGGCCGTTCAAAAATTGACAAAGCTTTTGAAGATGCAGGTGTGGATGTCGACATCGTAATGTCTGCTTTAGATGCCGATGTGATTAAAACCTATGTTGAACTGAATATGGGCGTTGGTATTGTCAATAATGTGGCTTATGACGTTGAACGTGACTATCGTTTAAAACAAATTCCAACTGATATTTTTGGGCTAAACACCACATGGATTGCGGTTCGCAAAGGACATTTACTACGTGGCTATGGCTATGAGTTTATTTCTTTATGTGCACCAAATGCCGATATTAAAGCTTTAAAACGTATAGCCTATCCCGAAGAATAAAACCGCAATACATAAGAGAGCCTAGGCTCTCTTTTTTGATCTTTAGCAAAACTCTTGCTTATTCTATACACCTAGAAATAATCAAAATAATGATTTTAATTCATAAGAAAAATGAATAAAATATAATCAAAAATAAAAAACTTAATTTGATTTTAAATACGATTCTATAATTTCGACCAAGGGCGTAACATGAAATATCACATTTATACTGCGTTATTCTACGTGCTGCCCATCGGTCATGTTTGTGCTGCAGCCTTAGAACGCAGCAATCAATCCATTCAAGCTTTCTTTGAAAAAGGCAATTATGCAGAAGTGTCTATGCTGCAAGTCAACCCAAATGTTTCAGGGAAAGTACAACCTGTTTCATCTGTAGGGAGTCCAGAGTTTTCTACAGGCGATATGGTGAATAAACAACACTACTTTCAAGCCGCTTTAAAACTACAACCGCATCCACAAGTATCGGTCGCATTATTATTTGACCAACCTTTTTTTACGGATGTGGATTATCAATTCGACACGAATCAACCCTTATCAGAAATTGCAGACGTTGAATTCGATTCAAACAACATGACTGCACTGGTGGGCTATCAACCAAATGCAAACTGGAATCTGTTTACGGGGGTGAGTTACCAATCCTTTTCAGGGAATCTCAGAATTGGTACACACGTCGAAAATTTTTACGTTGATTATGCTGTGCATTTCCCTAAAGATCACGCATGGGGCTGGCTGGTAGGTGCCAGCTATCAACTTCCTGAATATGCATTTAATACAGCAATTACCTACCGCTCTAAAATTAAGCACCATACCAATGCTAGCGAAAGTTTTTGGGGGTTTCCTCTAGAGATTGCACCACAGCATGCGACTACTATTCAAACACCAGAATCGATTAATCTAGATTTTCAAACAGGTTTACCTGCGCAAAATTTTCTGTATGGATCATTGCGATGGGTCAATTGGCAAGATTTTAAAATTCAACCCACTCAATTTGCTGCAATTCTGCAATCTGAAGGACTAGGTAATCAGTTCAACCTGATTGATTACCAAAAGAATCAATGGTCGACCCGTTTGGGGGTTGCCCATCAATGGTCATCCAAATGGATCACTGCGGTGGAAGGATTGTGGGATTCTGGTGCGGGTAATCCTGCCTCAAGCTTAAACCCTGTAGACGGCTATGTTGGTGTGGGTACGGGCGCGGTTTATCACTTTAACCCTAAAACGTTTATGATTGCGGGTCTGCATTATTTGTACTTTACCAAACCAGAAAAGACACAACCACAGTCGTTAATCACGCAAATCTCAAGTTTTTCTTCACTCGAACAACGTGATGCTTGGGTTTATCATTTGAAATTGGCACACCGCTTTTAAGACACAAAAAACGAGCCGAAGCTCGTTTTTTGGTTTAGCTCAAGCTAATAGATATTACCAGTGGTAACTTACACCTAGTTTGGCAACTGGCATCCATTCATATTTATCATCGTTACGAACTTCATTAAGGTGATCTACTACTAGTTGGTTATCCTGCCAAGTGCCACCCTCAACTTTTACATTCGTCACTGTAGGGTTACCTGTATAGTAAGCACCAACTTCACCAAATACGCCCCAGTTTTTATTAATTTTTGGTGCAAAACCTAGACCTAAATATGGTGCAATATCATTACTATAGTCAAGATCATAACCAAGTTTGCTTAAGCCTGTATCTTCACCCTTAACTTTAATATTCCCACCATCGTTTCGAGCTTGTAGAGCGTATTGTTGATCAACATAACCAACACCCGCGGCAATATATGCTGCCTGTGCCCATTTGTTTGTACTTGCACCCCATGGACGAATTTCTGCATTTAAGTAAGTCAAGTTGTTATCCATATCAACGTCATAATTTACATCGTCAACTTCCACATCATCCGACCACGAAATGTCACCACCGTTGTAACCTAAAGCTAAACCCACATATGGGTTAGCTGTCCACAACAAAGCACCACCATAACCTGTTGTACCGACTTCAGCACGAACACCAGTAGGAATTAATTTATTTTGGTCAAAAGCATAACCATCTTTTACGACTGCATCATCAGCAAAAGCTGTACCTGCGACTGCTGATATTGCTGCTGCAATTGCAACTAAACGTAATGATTTCATGTTTTTTCTCCTCCAATTAAAGATTTTTTTACATCATTTACAATTTTTTGATGAGCCCATCATAAAACACCTCTTGACTGTTTTTTATTCTAAATTTAGGTTGTTTTTGTTATTTTTTGATACATTTTATACTTTCTTGTTGTTTTAAATCACAATTCTTTACTTAATCCTCCAGTTAAACCAGCCCTAAAAGCCTTATACCCAATCATTCATTATTATTTCCGATCCTATGCTGTTTTTTCATCTATTCTCTGCACAATATAGTGTAAAATCAGGAAAATTTTTTTTCTGGAAGGAAGATCATGTCTCAGCTTTCAACAATTATTGAACAAGCGTTTGAAGACCGTGCGAATTTTACAGCAGCGGACTGTCCTGCTGAAATTCGTGCAGCAGTTGAGGAAGTCATTGCTGGTTTAGATAACGGGACATTACGTGTTGCTGAAAAGATTGATGGTGAGTGGGTTGTTCATCAATGGGTGAAAAAAGCTGTACTTTTATCATTCAAACTAAATGACAACAAACCAATTGAGTCATGTGACCTTCAATTCTACGATAAAGTAGATACCAAATTTACAGGTTGGACGGAAGATCAGTTTAAAGCGGCTGGCGTACGTGTTGTTCCTCCTGCGGTTGCCCGTAAAGGTTCTTTCCAAGCAAAAAACGTGGTGTTAATGCCTTCGTATGTGAACATTGGCGCTTATGTAGATGAAGGTACAATGGTTGACACATGGGCAACTGTGGGTTCATGTGCTCAAATTGGTAAAAACGTTCACTTATCTGGTGGTGTAGGTATTGGTGGTGTTCTTGAGCCACTTCAAGCGAACCCAACAATTATTGAAGACAACTGCTTCATCGGTGCACGTTCTGAAATTGTAGAAGGCGTGATTGTAGAAGAAGGTTCTGTCATTTCTATGGGCGTGTTCATTGGTCAATCGACTAAGATTTATGACCGTGCAACTGGCGAAATCCACTACGGTCGTGTACCAGCAGGTTCTGTTGTCGTTGCAGGTAGCCTACCTTCTAAATGCGGTACTTACAGCCTATATGCGGCAATCATCGTGAAAAAAGTAGATGCTCAAACGCGTTCTAAAACGAGCTTGAACGATTTATTACGCGACGAATAATCTTTTATTCATCTTGTTGCGGAGCTAAAGTTCCTCATCTCTACGGTTAAGACTAGCCGTAGAGATTTTTGTTTTTCTAACCTGTGGTTTAATTTTGCTATGAATACGCTTCGATCTTCTGCTATCCCTGTTTCTGACCCTTCTGCGGGTCTACGTATCACGGAGATCTTTTATTCTTTGCAAGGTGAAGCCAACACCTCTGGGCTACCAACAGTTTTTATCCGTTTAACGGGTTGCCCGCTTCGTTGTACCTATTGTGATACCACTTATTCATTTGAAGGTGGTGAGCGCCAATCTTTAGATCAGATTATTCAAACCACACTTGACTTTAAAACACCTTATGTCTGCGTGACAGGTGGTGAACCCCTTGCACAGCCCAATGCCTTGCCTTTAATGCAACGTCTTGCTGACCTCGGCTGTG
>JACRYN010000117.1_pt1 | contig 16713 bp, 22 predicted proteins | sample 8023231 | NCBI WGS metagenome assembly JACRYN01 (sample SAMN15756473, study PRJNA655841) | gut metagenome | isolation source: fecal sample D84 from domestic dog with diarrhoea | host: Canis lupus familiaris | place: South Africa: Mmabatho, Mahikeng | collected 2019-09
CTTTTCAAATATTCAAATGCTTGGTGTGCAGTACTGACACACATGACGCTGTATTCGGTGCCGTTATGCTCAAAAATTTGTGCTTCTGTGAGAGTCCAGCGTAATTGTCTATATTCTTTTAAAGTTTTGAACCATTCGATGAAGTTCATCCTTCACCGCCTTTGTTTAATTTAATGTATTCACTGGTCAGGATTTCTATGGCTTCGGGAACTACGGCATACTTAGTTTCAAAGAGAAAACATTCCTTATCTGCCCAATTTAGTCCAGTGCTGTAAGCTGTTCTAATATCATCCTTAATAATTAAATTTATAAGTGGCAAATAGCTAACTTTTAGAATTGGGCTACTTTTGAGCCATTCATTGTAAAACTTTCTATTGCTCTTACGTGGCGCAGCAATCTTATGTTTTTCGTCAAAGGGTAAGGTTTTCCATTTATCTAAATCAATTTCTTGATCATGTTTAACTAGCATACCGACAAATTCAAAACCATGTGAAAGGCTGTCTCGAGTACAGAAATCTTCAAAACCATGTGCTTCTACAAATTTTTGAATTTCTATTTTTGCTGCATCTAGTTGGTCAAAAAAGGCGTTAATTTTTTCGAGTAAAGCTGCATCTGTAATTTTATAAAAAGCCATTTTTTCCCCCTTAATACCCATTTGCTTGTGGTGCTGAATCCAGCAGCTGTAAACTTTCTGCACGAATTTCTGTGCTGTAGCGTTCCTGACCGTTTTGGTCGTTCCATTTACGTGTACGAAGTGAGCCTTCGATATAAACTTTTGAGCCTTTTTTTAAGTATTGCTGGGCAATTTCACCTAAACGATTGTTGGCCACAATGCGGTGCCATTCAGTTTGTTCAATCCAATCACCAGTTTGTTTGTTCTGCCATTTTTCAGAAGTGGCGATTGAAAACTGACAAACTGAACCACCATTTGGAAAGGTTCTGCTTTCAGGATTGGCACCTAGCGTGCCGACCAAAATTACTTTATTTACGCCACGCATGATTCTTCTCCTGTAACTTTTGCAAAATGACTGAAATGTGCTGTGAAACATTTCTGATTGTTGGTGAATGGGATCTTTGGATCTTCGATATGGCAGACATAAAGTTGGTCTGTACCGACGATCTGCTTCACTTCAAAACGCTGATGACTGCTGACAATAAATTTGTAGCGTGCAAATTCATTAGGGATCCACACTGTTTCACCGATTTTAAAATCATGAACTGTATTGATTTCAGGATCCGTGAACGGCAGGGCATCATCAAAGTCGAGTTCAGCAGTTTCAAGGCCACCTGGCTGTGCTTTGCCAGTATCAACAATATTTTTCATTTCGTTGATCAAGATGCATGCTTCGGTTGGCATGTGCTGAATGCATGGGTGCTGATTCAAAACAGTATGCAAACGAAGTACACGTGCTGAAATGTCCTGATGTTCAGCGATCATTTTGAAATAGCTTTGATCTTGAGTTTGAGCGTTCATTTATTTCTTTGCCCCTAAATTTGGATTGGTGAAGATCCAACACTTCACGTTACGGCATGGTTTACCTGGTACTTCACGACTTTTATTCACTGCTGCCACGTCATCGGCAGGGAAGCGGTCTGAATACACCTGTTTATTGCTTTCAATGAATTTGTACTTGCGTGAGGTGCGAAGCAGTTTTTTCATTTCATTGATTTCAGGCAGCTGCTGATAATTGCGTGCAGCCACTTTGTAAATTTCGTTTAAGTTGATTGCGACCGTTTGAGCATCGGCAGGGTGATGGTTCAAGCCCCATTCTGGTGAACGATTGCCTTGAAGGTATTCGTAAGCGTCCCAGAATTTTTCCACGTCAGGATGATCACCATTCAACTGTTCAACACGTTCACGCGCCATTTGTTCAAGCATTTCTTGTGCTTCAAGCATGTCTTCCAAATCGATTGGCAAAACGTGTTTGGTCATTGCTTCAATCAGTGCTGCCACTTGTGCATGACATAGGGCAATACGTGTATGGGTAATGCCAATTTCATGATAGTGATCTTCAATTGACTGTAACTTTGATGCGTATGTTTCCAAGATTTTGTCTTCATTACGCAGGCAATGGGTCATGAAGGTGCATGCATCTTCAAGTTCCATGCGATCCAGTTCATCGACAATGCGTTTGGTTTCCAGTGACTGTCCTTTGCGGTCGAAGTACAAGTGCAATGTACGTGTCAAAATTGCTTCTGAAGCCTGAATTGCGGTGTTTTGAGAAATCAGAATTGCACCACGAAACGGTGGTTCATAGGTTTCATTGCCTGCAGTCTTTAAACCTTTTGAACGAATTGCACGACCGTTGAAAGCATCCTTCAATTCATCCCAACTGAATTTTGACTTTTGAACAGCATTACCATTCACGTCATTACGGTCGCCTTCGATCAGGACCACTGGAAGGTTTGCGATCTGTGCAAAGTTACGGTACACCGCCACGTTTGTTGATTTGTTTGCATCAAAGCCTTCATAGTCTTTACGGCCTGAAAGTTTCCACATCATTTCAATTAAACGTGATTTACCTGCACCAGCTTCACCGACAATTTCAATGAATGGGTACGAGCTGTGCATGGCACGGATTTGTTCAGCAAAATATGAACCCATCCACCATGCAAGCGCGATGATACCTTTTGCGCCACGGACTCTATGGAAGTCATTCCACCATGATGGTTTAAATTCCTGTTTTGGGTTTAAGGTAATTGCTGGTGAAACGGCTAAAGTCTTCAACTCCTTGCTTTTAACTTTAAAGAAGTTGTGTTCATTGATCGGAATGATTTGCCCTTTATGTATCGCATATTTTTCAAATAAATAAGTCTGATATTCACGGCTATAACCAATGAAATCAACTGTATGAACAGTTTTTAAATCTTTCATTCTGTCAATTAAATAATCAACATCATTCTGATTGCCTTTCCAGTTCGTACCTGACAAAACACCTAATAAACGAGGCTTTAATTTCGCGGGGCTTGATATTTGATCAGATGTGAAATTAACAACGATTTGCTGTTTTTCACTTTGAACTTTGATGTAGTAAAACGATTGATCAGTAATATTGTCGCGTACAAAGTACAGTGGCTGAATGCTTGAACTACAGATTTGACGAATGGATTGGCATTCACGTAAAGCCATTTCACGCTTTTGCTTATCTAATAAATGATCCTGATTTTCATCTTCTTCGATTTTTTCCAATTTCTTGGTGTATTTTTCAATATCTAAATTGAAGTGATACATCGCATAGTTATATTCAAAATAGAATGACTTTAAACGACCTTGTTTAAAGTTATAGATCAGAAGACCTGCGTCTTCGGCTGATTCAGCAATGAGCAATTCACCATAATGTTTGTACTTTGGAAATTGATCAGGGTTGAGTTTGTCCCACTGGAATAAGTCGTTCCAATCGAGTTTTTTACCGCCATTTGCCGGTGGTTGAGCAGCCGTAGATGACCAACCTTCAGCACGTGAACGTTCATGCCATTTAACGGTATAACCTTTACCTGCAGAATCATTGTCGAATGCCCAACGTAAACGTGGCTTGTCAATTTTGAGTTCATGACAACGGTCTGCAATTTGTTTTAAGAATGCAGAAGGGTAGTTGACACATGATAGACAAGATATGGCTTTCACACCTGACTGACTCAGTGCAATGGCATCAAAGATCCCTTCAGTGATCCAGATCGCTTCGCCTTTTTCCCCTAGACGGCAAAGTTCATCGAGTTCATGCACTGACCATGCTTGGCCAGCATTTTTAAACCCATAGTTAAAACGTGCTTTTTTATTACCAAAACGTTCAGGTCGGTCAATCAGACGTTCCCAATAGTTTTTGTCATCTAGCATAAAGCGAACAGTGGCACTTGATTCGCCTGTATTTGAATCTTTGTAGAACTGCTGGGTGTATTTACCAATCAAGTTTGAAATGTCAAAACCACGACCTTCTGATAAAAAGGCATCTGCTGCAGCGTTTGGATTGGTGTCGGTTTGTGGGTGATATTCAGACCAGTCTTTGAATAAGTCTTCACAGATATCTTTGAAGTGTTCTTCATAACCACATTTGACCAGACGACCACATTTCACGATACGTGGGTTGTGCGCATGGGTATAAAGTTCTTTTTTACCGCATTGTGGGCAGACACCTTCACGGAACCATTCGCCACGTGTCTTGAAGCTGAACATTTGTTCAAGACGGTCAATGATGCGGTGTTTCAATTCGTACATTAATTTACACCCCGATATTTTGTATCTACGATTTGGAGCCAGTAATTTGCATCTGTAAGCGTCATAAGTTTTTGATCGCAAAGCGCTTCGATGTAACCTTTTAACTTGAGTGCAGCAATAAAGCGCAAAGGGTCACGAAGTTGAGTCATTTGTTCAATACGCTCGTGCAGTGCTGCTGTACCGTTTCGGTTTTCAATTTGAGCTTTGCGCTTTTGGCATATTTCTTTTAGTGTTAACATTCTGTTTACTCTTGCGTGAAATTGTAAACTTCTAAGCATTTTCAGATGCTTAGGTGTTATTTTTCGCATTGAAAAAAGGGTTTTCAGGGTCTTCAATTTTGGCTAATTGATTTGTGACGGCTTGACGAATAACACTAGAAATAGTCGTTCGGTTTTTAGCTGCATAGATACGCATGTAGTCCTTTTCGGACTGAGTAAAATGCGCTCCAGTCATTTGAGTTCGGTTTTCTTGGACTGTAGACATTTGAGTTACCTTTTTTTAAAGTTTCGATATATCAACAGTGTTAAACTGTTAAAGTCATCATATTACGAAATATCGAAAGATACAAGGCTAGTTGGGGTAAAAATGTCGATAAATGATAAGTTTTTAGAAAGAGGCAATCGACTAAAGGCTGAAAGAAAGCGATTAAAGCTGACACAGCCAGCTATGGGAGAGCTTTTAGGAGTAGCAGTCGGATCTATAGTCCGTTATGAAAAGCAGGGAGATCCGCTGAATCAAAACCAATTAGAAGCATTACATGAATCAGGTTTTGACACGTTTTTTATTACTTTTGGTCAACGTCTAGCTAACCTGACTGAAGATGAATATCAGGTACTTGAGGCTTTTAGGTCGATAAAAGAAGAAGCCAAACTTGGATTCATTGGCATGGCCAAAGCCTATGCACAAACAAATGCCGCTTCTTAAAGCGGCATTTTTTATAGAATGACTTTAGGTTAGTGCAATGTGAACTCAACCTTTTTGACAATACCCTCAACCTGTATCTTTAGCGAGTTAAATAGCGCATGCATTTCGTCTGGTGTAATACTTTCACCATCTGCGATATTGAATTTGCTATACAGGCTTAAACAATCTTTTAATTGAATTAGGTCAATTAAAATTTCTTCTTGATTGTCTGTTGTAGTAATTGTTTCTGTCATTTTCCCTCCAGAGTTGTTCGCGTATTTTAGAACAACTTTTTCACAGTGACATCGTTCATAATTAGGCTCTGCGACAGATTATGACCTAAGCTGATTTAAATAATCCAAATAGAACGAAAAAAGTGTATAAAAATCGGCATACTATTTTGAATTTAGCTCAAACCTAAGTTTCGTAAAGGCACAGGCTTAAAAATCCAGCACTTTATGGTCTTTGCAAAAAGCGCACTATGGATAGATTTATTGTGCTGCATAAACACTGGGTGAGGGCTTTGGCTTTGCATGAGTATGGCAAAGAGCTGAGACTTCATTGGTAAGCCGTCTATACACTGGTAGATTTGAGAAATATTGAATGCCAGGATATTTGGATTACGGCTGTGGTTAAGTTTGTGCATGCCGTAGCTGTTCACACTGGCCCAAAAGTCATTCAGCATTTTACTGTCGATGATGTTCTTGGTTTCTAGTGATAAACAGGCGATAGGCAATACGTCACGGCATAGATTGGCTTTGTTGTGCCAAAGCACTTCGGCATTTTGCATAAAGCCGTTATTGTCGTGGTGAATTTGACTGACGGTATAAATAGGACCACCAGACTTGAGCTGTACCACTGCACCAATATGGATGCATTCATTGTTGCCATGCAGGTTGTAAAGCATGGCTGCCATTTGGTTAAAGGTGTTGATGTAGGCTTCTTTAATTTTGGCGGCTGCTGCACCAGTAAAGCCCATGACCAAAAATATAAAACCGTCTTTGCTCATTTCGTACATTGGGCGATTTTCACCTTTAGCATCTTTATATTCAACGAGCGTAAAATTGCGCTCGTTGAAATCTGAGGAACATTCAAGACTTTCTAATTTGCGTAAAACATCTTTATGTTGTTTCTGAAAAATATCAGCCACCTTTAAACTGGTGGTTTTCACTTGCTGGTCTTGAATAAAAACCGCGTCATCAATATGTGCAATTGCGTTCATGATCATACTCCCCAAAACAATAATGAGAAGACGATAGAACATGCTGAAAAGAACACGATGGTGTCTAAGATGTTTTTAAAAATTTGTTTACGTTTAAGTTTGCGCTGGCGTTTTTCGTATGCAGCTAGATCGTAAATAGGGGAGTGTTCACGTACGTTATTTTGACTGCGCGAATGCGTAGAAGCGAATGTTTTCATTGGCTTTTCCTCGAATCAAGTTTTTAAACCTGACACCAATCAATTTCCACAAAGATTGGTGGCAGACTGAACAGGGGTGGAAATTTACCGAGATTCGAGGAATCGGCTGCCCCGAAGGGCACCCTGTCCAGCCTACCATAAAAGGCATAGCCGTATTTTAAGCAAAAAAATAGCCCTTAGGCGGACTTTTTTACGCCTCGAATCAATTTTTCAGGTTTCCACGCCTGACCACAGATTTTGCTGTAGTCCTAAAACTGTAACAGTGTTAAAGTGTTAAGGTCAAGTGGCTTTATAAGAATTATTTTGAGGGTGTATGTTTAAGAAATTTTTGTCATTACTTTTATTTATATTTACTTTGCTCTTAATGCCGTTATTAATTGTTTTGAATTTTGTTTCACCTCGTACATATCAATCAATAAAAAACAAGTTATTTCAAATAGAAAAGTCACTTGATCCTGAGCTCCAGACTGTAAGTGAAATTAATCACAATTCATCAATTCTACTTGTAGAAAATAAACCTGTTCAACAGTCTGATTCTATCGATTGGCAGAAAATACAGGAACTCATGAAGGATGATGAATTTGATAGTGAAATCGTAGATAAATCTGCTGACGGAAATTCATCTTTATACCGTTACGAACTCGACTATAAAGACCGTTTTGGAAATAAAACAACAAGATATATTGATGTCATTGCTGTTCAAAAAGAGTGGGGAAATAATCGATGGTATTTTGTTGCAGATACAGAGGAAGGTGAGCGCACCTTTAAATCTGAACGTGTCATTGAATTAAGAGATAGTTGGACTGGTGAAGTTTTCAGTACATCAAAATCTGTGCGCGAACATATTGTAAAAAATTACCCAGAAACAGATGATGCTTTTGATGATTAGGGAAAATATAATGAAAAAATATATTTTAGCTTTAGGTATTATTTTAACCGGATGTTCTGACGAACCAGAGATCACATTACCTGACGTTGAGCAAGTCGGATTGGATGATGACAATGCAGTTATTCAATCAATTGGTGAACAACCTAAAAAAGTCGTTGATAGTAAGGATGATGCAAAAAAAATCTATATATTCGATGGAGCTTATTCACAATTAGAGCTGAGTTCTAATTATGCTTTAATTGCTTGGCAGCAAAATAATGATATTAGTTTAAATCGTGCTGTAAAAATGGGAATGGCATTACTGGGTAATGATGCAGGCTATTTTATTCATCGTGTCAATATGAATGGTGAACATACCGATTACAGTATTCATGGGCATAGAATTACTAATAACATATGTATTTCTGAACTTTGTACAATCAAAATTGAAAAATAAAAAAGCCCCGTAAGGGGCTTATTTATTGGAGCTGAAAACGCGTCACGCCACGTACAGCATATTGAATATTTTGCTGTCATCCTGTTGTTATTATAACTGTTTTTTTAAAACCAGCCTACTGTGTGCAGAAATAATAAAGCACTTGCACAAACACCAACAATTGCACCTACTAAAAAAGGATAGAGCCACATAATTTTTATCCTTTACGTTTGGTTTTCGCTTGAATAAATGCACAGCTTGGTTTGTTATTTTGCTGAATTAAGCTTTCAATGCGTTTGGTATAGCGGTCGAACAAGTACCAGATGATGATTACCACGGCAGCCAATAGGTTTACAATAATTAAAATCAGAGCAGATTGTTGGTCCATTTTTTATTTTCCTTTGTTTATTCATCTTGTGATGTGCATTCAGGGCAGGGGCATTCGATTGGATCTGATGGTTCAGCGATAATGACTGGCATGACGTTCTTCCTTGGTCTTGCATTCAATGCATAAAGTGACTGCACCTAGCTTTTGGCGTTCTGGTGGAATGTCATTGCCGCATTGTTCACATTCAGACAGTGATGGTGCGCTGTAATCACGTGGTACCACGTGAACTTGATCCAATTGATTTTGCTGGGCGATATCAAATTTTTTAGACACGTGAGACCTGTGGATTCTTATTTTTATGTGGGGAAGGGGGGAGGTTTATTTCTGGATTAGGTATACCAGAGGGTGAAAGTTCAAATTCAATCTGAAAAAAACCTTGTGCTGTAAAGCCACATTCAACATTTGAACACTGAGCATGAAAACGTCGTAAAAGTGGATTTAATTCGACACTGTTTCTGATAGGAAAACTTGAACCGCAATGGGGGCATTTAGTACGTGAAGGTCTAGACATATTGCACCTTTGGATCAAAATTTATTCATACAAATATATAACAAAATTACGATATATCGAAAGTTTATGTTGTAAATGTTATTTAATATCGTTATTTTAATTAGACCCATTTCATCTCGACTTCACCCCCAAAGTCGGGATTTTTTTTATTTCGATTTTTTGGATTTATCAATTTTTGCCTGTTCTCGTTTTAAGGCATTGGTCGCAGTCTTTTTAGATTTATAAATGTGGGTGAGTTTTAAAGGTTTGGACTGATCACCAGAGGTCAGTTTGATGGACTTGCCACCTTCACTGTAATACGCGATTACACCGGTATATTCGGCATAATTTTTACCTGTGCGTTTTTTCTTTTTGGCTTGCTTTTCTTCTTCGGTTTTTTCTTCCTTGCCTTCAAACAAGGTCGACACGTCATCTGCATCGGGCAGCTGCACTTCCAATTCAACAGACGTGGTTAGACCACTATCATTTAAAGTATGCGTGACATTTGTACCCAACCAAATGATGTCATCAATTTCAGGCTTGAGTCCGTTAAATTCAAATTCCTGTTCAGGGATCAGCGTTGGATCTCCTTTGGCCAAAGCATAAGTCAGCTTTTGTGCTGAACGTTTGCAACGGTTGTATTCTGCATTTGCTGCCAATTCTGCTGTGGTTTTATCACGATGCACATAACGAATTTCTTTTAAGTTGTCTTCACTGTCACCGACAAACACATGCAGTTTTTTGGCTTTATTGTCTGCATAGTAATAGGCTTTGACACCAGTGATGTTGTCGGTACCAGTACCATTGGTGTAGTTGTGTTGGTCGCCTTCATCCCGGGTGATGATTTTGCGTGGCAAAGCTAAACCTGAAACCGTTTGGCTGGCACCACGTGGTAGTAAGATCAAATGGCCATTCTTCACTGTCGCAATGGCATCTTGTTCATCGGCAATTCGGGTGATGAGATTTGCATCAGATTCATTCTGAGCAATGTATTTAATAACTTTGGACGCAAATTTTTCATGAACTATGACTTTTAGTTCATATTCATCACCAATCTTGTCAAAGATTTGCTGAATGGTTTGATTATCCCAGCTGCGTTCACGTTTCTGTTTTAAACCTTCTGATACGTCATTTGCCATGGCAGAAATTGAAAGTACATCTGGTGCACCACGATGTGATGTAGATTCAACCTTATATACGCCTTTATCAAATAAACCGGTATTGGACCAACCTAACCACACCTGAATTTTTGCACCTTTGGGTGGGATAGATAAAATGCCGTCGGCATCACTGAGTTCAATATCTACAGTGTCAACAACTAAGCCACGATTATCTTTGACTGTCAGCGACATTAAACGTGTGGCCATTTGTGGTGAAATATCGACACCATCCACTTCAACACGAAAAATGGGCGTTGGGTATTCAGTTAATTTATCGTACGCATTGATGGCGTTATTTGCGACATTCAAAACCTGATTCAGCATTATAGGATCCTATTCAATGCACCAATGCCCATGCCAACTAGCGTACCTAAAATGCTTGGTTGCCAATCACGAACAATGGTCAGTTTGATGGTGAATTCTGTTTTACGTGCTGCACCATCTTTGAAGAAAAAGGTTTTGCCTTCTTCTAGGTCATTGATAATGACCAAGCCATAAATTTTGCCTGTGCCTTCAATGAGGGTATAGGCTTTGCCGGTATCCCCCATTTGACGAACGATGTCTAAAGTATTTCGACTGCCGGTGATTTCATGATAAATCACCCCTTGCAGGGTGATGGTGTCTTCACCTTTACCAACAAATTGATAAGCAGGTGCAGCACCGACACGGCTATTGGATGGATGTCGCCAGTTGGTGACACGTTTCAATTCTTGATATGAAGCAGTGCGTAGTGAAAACACGAACATGCCTAAAGCCATCATCATGTGTGATTACTCCGTGTCAGTTAGAAATTTACGTTTTGCATTTTGCTGTTCTTCGGCTACACGTCGAAGTTCTTGACGCATTGCTTCAGCCGTTCCTTTGACCACGGATCCATCTTTGACATGAATATGCACTTCAATGGTGTCTTGGCTGATATATGAACGTGGGTTATTGCGACCAACATTGATGGGTTTGACTGGCTTAGTTTGGGCAGCAGTATTGACCACACCTTGTGTGGCGGTGGTTGTGGCTGCTACTGGTAAGTTGTTGGCATTGGCAATACCGTTGGCCATACCTTGCATGGTATAGCCACCAATGCCCATGAAGACACGTGAAGGTGAATGGATGCCTAGAATTCCCCGGGCTTTATCAATGACACCACTGACAGCACCTGTGATGGCATCTTTGACGGCATTCACTTTGGATAAAATACCGTTCTTGAGCCCTTCTAAAATCATGGCACCAAAGCCAGTGAACTTTGCTGGAAGATCAATGCCGAACCATGACAGTACTTTTGCAAATGCCATGTAAAACAGACCAATTGGACTCCAGTTGATGATCAGTGCTGATATGCCTGATAGACCGCCACTAAACAATGATTTGATAGCATTCCACTTTTCGCTAAAGTAGCCTGATACTGCTTCCATTTTTGTCGTGATGTAACCAGAGATTGACTCTAATTTTTGGCTCACATAACCTGACAATTGTTGCCAAATTAACTTTGAACCACTAACAATTTCATCCCAATTCTTGTAAAGCATGTACCCAGCTACAGCAAGTAAACCTAATGCAACTAGGATAGGACTTGCTGCAAGGCTCATTACTAGTCCCATAGCTTGTAAGGACTTCATTACAACCATGATTGGACCAACGACAGTAATTAAGCCCATTGAAATTGCAGATAGTCCACCAATCAAAAGTGCAGCACCGCCTGCCACTTTTGCAATCGTGTTAGCCAAGCCTGGATTAGCTTGAGCCCAAGCAGTAACATTTTCTGTAATGTTCGTAAAACCAGTGATCATTGACTTGAACTGTGGTGCAAGTTGTTCACCGAACAATGCAAGTAAGCTGGTAAAAGTACCACCAGCAGCATCTTTTAAATTTTTAAGTGTACTTAACTGGGCATTTACACGAGTTTGTAAGTCTGCTTGAGCCTTCATTTTTGCAACGACTTCATCATATCCAGCTTTACCTTTGTCAATTAACAGATTTAAGGCTTGGATTGTCTCAGCATCATTTCCGAACATATCACCCAAAATTGGCAGTCGTTGTTCAGTGCTTAAACCTTTTAGTTTTTCTAGCTGTTTATACATATTATCTAGACCACCGAATTCACCTTTACCATCTGTGAAATTCATGGTCAGTCCAGTCTTGCTGTCCTTTAACGCTTTTTTAATTCCATCTGTATCCATCATGGACTTAAAGATTTTACTGAACGCATTACCAGCACTTTCGCCAGCCATCGCTGCCTGATCTGCCATAACAAGCAAAGGTGCCATAGCTTTTGCACCTTCCAATCCTTCTTGTTTTATGGTTTTCATACCAGCAGAAAGCTTTGAAAAACCTTGTAGCATATTGCTCTTATCGACACCTAAATAATAACCTCTTTGGATTACGTCCATTAGAGAAAGCATATCTTTTTCTGCTGTTTTAGTTGCATCTTGCATCTTTGCTGCAAACTCAGCAGCTTCTTCAAATGGCATTTTCATTTGCACACCAAGATAGCCAGCTGCTACACCTACGCCACCAAGAATTGCTTTGGCTGAAATACCTTGTTGTATTAGAACAGCCATCATGTTTTGGAAGTCAGCTGTTGTACCAGGTAATTTTGTTCCAAGGCTGTTTGCCAGTTTATTGATTTCGCCATATTCCTTGGCTACTTGCCCATTGGCTTGCATCATAGATACACGTAGCCCCATTGCAGCATCTTCAGCATCTTCGTATTGTTTAAGTGAATATCCCATACCAGCAATAGCAACTGCACTTACAGCCAATCCCTTCTTGGCTAATTCACTGGCTTTATTCATGCGCGTTTGCATTTCTTCATATTTTTTTTGAGCCTTTTCATGACGTGAAAGGGCTTCTTTTTGTTTGTTCAGTTCCATTGTGGTCAGGTGGATTTTATTTTTCAGCTCGGATTCTTCACTGTTGAGCCGATCCATCTGAATACCAGCTTTGTTGAATTCCTGTGCCATGCCAGTCAATTCTTTACTTTGACCTTTTTGCACTGCCATCAGACGTTTATGGGCAGCTTCAGCACGTGCCAAAGCGGTCACGGTTTCCTGTGCTTCAGGATTAATCTTTAAGGCTTGTTTTAATTCAGCAATGGTTTGTTTATTTTTAGCCAAAGCCTGAGCTGTTTTTTCAGACTGTGCTGTGAGCTGACGGAAACCTGAGATTTTGCGCTGTTGTGCTTCAAGGTCCTTCAGCTCACCATTGGTTTTCTTTAATGCAGCTGCCATAGATTTTGAGCCACCAATGATTGTTTTGATGGGTCCAGATACTTTATCTACAGCATTGAATAGGACTTCTAATTTTAGTTTTGACATTGGTGGACTCATTTACACGTTAGTTTGGTGACGCTTCAGCGCAAGGTGATGCCATTTACTTAATTCCATAATGTCCATGTCATCGTATGCGCTGGGTGGCCAATGAAAGATGCAGGCAATATTGGCAATTGCTTCATCTACTTCATCGACCAGTTTTATTACTGTTCCTCTTTGATCGCCTTCTGCACCGCTTGTGGGTACAAAAAAGTGACCAAGTGACCTCCTAAATTTGCAAAGTCGACAGGATCAAGTTCAAGTACTTGCTGTGCTGTTAATGCAGGTGTGGTCACACGTGGCAGTACTTTGATTAATGCATTGACATCATGCTGATAGATCGCCTGCAGACTGACACCGCTGAGTGCTTTCACATTGGGTTTACGAATGGTGATGTGGGTGATTGTCTGACCACCAGATTTGATTGGTTCTTCAAGTGGCACGACTTCTTCATTTGGATTCTTAATTAGTTCTTGATTCTGTAATTGACTTTCAGTCAATGTTTGAACGTTGTCTTGGTCTTGAGTATTCATGTTGCATTCCTAAAAAGTGACAAATTAAAAAAACCTTGCACAAAACGTTGTTCATGCAAGGGTAGGAAAACTTAAATGCCGAGAGCGTTACGTTGCTTGGCCAAGCGATCAACACCGTCAATCACTTCTTTGAAGCCTAGAATGTCAATTTCGATTTCAACTTTGCCGTTTACAGTCAATTTGTAATAAACACAGTTGGTCACGACTTTATGTTCAGTGTCTTCACCTGGTTCAGAATCACCGCCATCAATTTCTTCATGACGACCACGAACCACGACTTCAACTGCATCAACTTCACCCGTGTCATCACGTTGATAAGCACCAGTAAAACGCATGTACACGCCATCGATCTTTTCCATACCGTATTGACGTAGTGTGAGCAGGTCTAAACCACCGAATGTGGATTCAAGCACCAAGCCATCATCAGACATACCCATGTCTGTCTTGACCGTGCCATTCATACCGCCACCACGGTAATCTTCAGTTTTACGACCTAATTTAGGTAAAACCACAGTTTTGATTTCACCTAAATAACTTTCACCTTCATTAAAAAGGTTCATGTTCTTGAGTTTGCTAGGTAATCCCATGCGTTATTTTCCTTATGCTGTAATCGAAGCAGCGAAATCAGCCAAATAACGGTCTGTAATGCGCTGACGGAAACGAAGATCTTCAAGCGGTGGCACTGGCGTATAGTCGTAATCGATATTTGCTTGGCCAGCTTTTAATATGTCTTTTGGATTGGCTTCAGGATCGAACCAGGCATCGCCACCCATGAGATAGCCAAGACGTGTCCATTCACGCTGTTTTGACTTGATCCCTTCGATCATGTCTGTGAAAAGTGAGCCGTGCATTGGTTTATCGACTGCCCACATATGTGCTTCAGCAATCGTGTCAGCCATGATTTGTGCTGTACGTGTGTAGTTCTCGAATGTGAATAAAGGATCGTCAGAACAGGTACGTGAGCCCCAGAAACGGAAGCCTTCGTGTTGAATCAACGTGGTGATGTCATTACTGTTCAGGAAGCCTGCATCTGTTGCAGGGTCTTGCAGATCCCAAGTCACATCGGCATCAATGCCAGTGACACCTTGAACGGCAACGTTGGACAAGGTTTTGTGCCAGCCAATTTCATTGTCGATCTTGGCACGTAAGCCCATGGCACATGCCACCGCTGGAACGGTTTCGGTTTGTGCTGTATCGACATTAAACGCCACAAAGTTTGGCCAGATGATCATGAGTTCACGTGAAGCAAAGGCATCACGATATGCTTTAACTTCTTCTTTAGTTTGGCATCCCCATGCGTATGCATAAGCAAAGGCACGAAGTTTAGGTGCAATGGCAGCAAGTTCAGTGGCAACCGGCTGAGTGTCAAGACCAGGTGCGCCAATGATGCGTGGTGTAACGCCAAGTTTTGTTTTGGCTGTGAGTAGGGCTTTTAAGCCAGTGTATTTGCCTTGCGCTGTGACCGTACCGACGACATTTGCCGTTTGTGCAGTTTCTTCAGCAGCAGCTGCAACACGAACCACCACACAAAGTGAATTGGTTTGATTGGCCATCGCCTGAAGTGCAGTTTTTAATGTGCCTGATGTGCCAGCTTTGGCCACAGCAGCTTGAATGTTGGTGAGCAGTACTGGTGTATCAAGTGGGAATACAAGCGGATCTGCATCTTCTGCAGTCGCAACTAAGCCCTGAACAGCAGTCGCAATGGTTCGAATTGGTCGTGTGCCTTCATTAATTTCTAAGACACGCAGACCGTGGTGATAATCTGCCATAAAAAAAGCCTGTTTATTGGAGGTTTTAATTCAATAGACAGGCTTGCATTAGTTTAAGGCAGTGTTAAGTTTCGGAAATTGTGAAACTAGGTTTATACAATTACAAACTATTTGGCGTTAATTAAAGACATGACATCGGGATTTTGTGCCAAAAATTCAGCCAATTTTTCTTCTGGTGTTACCACTTGCTGAACTTCAGGCTTTTGGATCAGTTCCCACTTAAAGCCATTCCAACGTGGCCATTGGTCTTCTTGCCAACTTTCAGGGGGTGCCATCTCGACACAACCTGCAGGGATGGCAAATACACCAGGTTCAAGCGGTGATTCATCTGCCAACGTTTCACCGACGAATAACCCTGAATAGTTAGTTTGATACACGGTAATCTGGTTCATGTTTCATTCCTTAATAGCAGATACATGCAAGTAAAGCGATGTTACGTGGACGGTTTTCATTGCCCACAGTTCCAGAAGGGTTTGGATTGTCACCGTCGTATTCGGTACCATCACTGGTGTAATAAAGGAAGTTGTCACGGTCTAAACCGCCCTTGGTACCTAAATAACCATTTTTAGTTGAACGTCCGAAGATCCACATACTGTTTACTACGTTTTCACCGAATGAGTGGTGTTTATGCTTCAGTACTTGTTGATTCTGTTTACTACCTACGACACGACCAGCGTCAATGCCACGACCATCATCAGCAAAGCGTGGAAATTCACCACGTGCATCAGGAACATTAAAGGTATTTACGCCATCACCTGCACCATAATATATGCCGATAGCTGCAAATAGTTCTGCGTATGCGGTACGTGAATAAGCTGCACCATTACATTTTAATAATCGATAACCGGTCGGGATATTTTGTGAAGCTAAAGTGATGACAGTACCAGGAGGGCAATCATTAAATTTAGCTTCATCTGCACTCATGACACCCAAGTTTTGACGTGCCAAAGGCTTGTTTAAAATATCCGAAAGATTATTTTTTTGTGCCAATGGGTAAGGTGCTGCACCTAGTGGTTCATTTTGAACAATCAGGATTTTCGCACCCGGATATACTTTGCCTAAAGTAATCCGCGTTGCTGTCGTTGCAAGCCAACCATCAGCACCGGATTTATTGGTAATACGGTCGCCATTGATATAGACAGCAGCACCGGTGGTGGTGGTTTCACTCAGATCGACAATGAGTTGATCAGCCACCAATGACTGTTCTTCTTCAATCGTGTTGACAAATA
>JACRYN010000118.1_pt1 | contig 16523 bp, 21 predicted proteins | sample 8023231 | NCBI WGS metagenome assembly JACRYN01 (sample SAMN15756473, study PRJNA655841) | gut metagenome | isolation source: fecal sample D84 from domestic dog with diarrhoea | host: Canis lupus familiaris | place: South Africa: Mmabatho, Mahikeng | collected 2019-09
GATAAAAATCATCTGCTACCACAGAGAATCTATAAATAATAGTGCGTAAGTCCTACTGTATTAATTTATGTACATATCCGTTCAGCGAATGAGCGTGAGATATATAGTCCAAAGTCCACGTCGAAGAAAGCATTGTTGCGACTAAGTCCTCAATAATAGTGTTTTCATTGACATAAATAGAAAGCTTATTACCATCAACTTTTAACGCCACTTTATAAATGTAATCCGCTTTTATAATTTCATTTGAAACATATAAATTTGTTACTACATCGGAATAGTTCACATAATCTACAACCAACCTTCCTGGATTAGTTGACGTGTTGAATGGGTTAAATGACACACGAATACGACCTTCACTAACTGTTCTAAAGACAGATACTATTAGTGCATTTGAAAACTGTGCATATATTGGAGTTTTGAACTTAATAAAATCTGTAACTTGATTAATTACCTGAATTTTCTGAATAGCTGTAATAGTCATCCCATCTGTAGCGATGGATACGGTCGTCGGATTTAAAACAGGTACTACAGTGTTGCATTGAGCCAGTGGATAACATACTTTTAACGATAGACCAGCAGCAACTTTAGTCAAAGTCGCTAAATTATCATCCGCACTATTTACAATTGAAAATGCAATGTTGTAGTTTGAGTTTGCAGTTAATTCGTTTAAACCGATTGAACATATAAAATATTTACCAAATGGAACACAGTAAGCATTATATACCCCGGATTGATTTACGACTTTACCTACTTTTAAATCAAAAACCGCAAAAGCATGCTTTTCATCACAAGAAACCATAAGATATCGCGCTGAATCAGCTCCTGCGATAATCTGCACACCCGCAAGACTAGCGATAGCTTTAAAAGATTGCTTAATATTCGCTACAGAACTACCCGCTGCTGTGATTGTGAATGGTTGATATTGTGTATCTGGCTGAGTTACATTTATGCTTTCTTTTAACCATACTGGATTTGTTAAATCAGAAGAAAAAGAGAAAAGTTGAGTTAAACTAGTATTAACAGCGATGCCTAGCGGAGTTTTATCTGGGTAACTATAATCGCTACTTACACCCCACCCAATAGACCCATCTAGCATAGCTATTAAGCGATTAGCACGTGAATTTACATGGGCGAGATTAGTTGATCTGACAATTTCATTATTTGAGCTAAGACCTACATAAATTCCTTTTTTAAAATCTTGATAATAAGCCGCACCATCGGGTAAAGGTGCATTATTTGTTGGAAGGGCAGATAATTCACCGTTATATTGCACATTACTATTAATTACTAATGACATAGTTAAACTCCTAATCCTGCGTTTGAACCGTATGTGATAGTGTTCTCTGAATGAGTTAATTCAACTGGATTTACAGATGAACCTTTGTATTGATTACCATTGATCCAGAAATCAGTTAATTTTCCACTGCCTTTAATCGCTTTTGCAGCTGAATTTGGGCGAATTTTACAACCAGTCAATGAGCCAGTATTCACTGTTGCATTAATAACTATTGAAGATTCTCCACCGTTTCTGTGCATTTTCACATTTTCAATGTCAAAGTTATTAATCGTTCCAGAAGCAACGTTCACAGCTTCCTCTGCATTATCATGAATCGCACCACCTGCGATGGACATGTCAGTCAGTGTTTTATTACCAGCTTCAATACGAACACCAGCCCTGCCATTGTTTTTAATGTTGTTACCAATCCAGCTATACATGCCATCAACTTGAACTTTTCGAGAATCATAAAAAATACCATTTCCACCGTTTCTCAAAATTTGATTATGAGCAACCAGCCCTCCAGATCCAGCTTGGGGTCTATTTGCGCTTACCGGTAATGTACCTGTATCCAGAATCATTCCGTCGCTAATATTGTCATTTAGTTGGTTGCCTATTGCTATCAACCCATCTAATCCACAATCACCGAAGCCATGGTAATTTCCAGTACAAATATTGTCGGTAACAATCATATTTCGTGAATGCTCTAACACATATTGCAATCGTTGCCATTCTGCAAAAATTCCAAAGTTTTTATTATTTCTACAGATATTACGGGAAATAATTAGAGATTCATCTTGCATAATCCCTGTACCGATTCCAATACCTGAAGCGCCAGGATTACCAACAACGGCTAAACGGCCACAATTCTCCGTTACACTATCTAGGATAAAAGATTTGTGTGCAAAATCGACACCAATACCTGTCGCCCCAGTATCATGAACACGGTTTCTTAGCCATAAACAGTCGCTAAAACCGCCAATGTAGAAACCTTTAATGCTAGAAGCGTATTCAATTGCGCTTTGTTCACTGCCGTCAACCTCGACATCTATAAAGGCAGAATTTTTTAAATACTTTTCTATAGACCCATTACTAGGAGGGGCAGAGGGGGCTCGTGTAAAACCAGCCGAAGTCCCAATCGGAACCAGTCTTGCACCTTTCATAAATTTAAAGACCACTTTGGACTCTGGTCTAATTGGAGAGCTGATTAAATGAGCACCTTCCCTAAAAACGATAGTTCCGCCATCTGGCAATGATGCAATAAAATTAACAGCCGCTTGGATACGTGCACTTCTCTCGTTTGGCGTCATGCCAAAAGTTTTGATACCAAAGTCCGTATAAGCATCGAAAATTGTATTCATTTTGAGCATATTATTAATACGTTCATGCAGCGTATTAAAGTGTTCCTGAATTGACTGATTATTTAATCCATTCAAATAGCTTTCACCATTTTCATCTGTAAGCTCTAAAATAGCCCTTTGAGCGTCAGTGAGCTTTTTAATAGCTGGCGCATCATCAATACTTATTTTCGACATATCATCGCTGTTAAGTTTTAGCTCTACTAGCCCATCCTTAATAAGTTGCAGAGTTTCTTGAACAGATAGATTTGATAGATTCGGAAGATATAACTCTCCAGAACCATCAATGAATGCTATTAATTTGCCAGAAGAATCTCGTATTTCTTTCAGATTTACCGATTCATCAAGGCTTGTATTTTTAGCAAAAGTTATTTTTAATTCTTTAACGGTTGACTCTACAGTTCTAGTGGCACAACGAATAAAACCATCTTGCTTTACAGTAATATTTTTAGTTTCAACGACAGAGTGATTAGTGTTTGTTGCTGAGCTAACAAAAACTTTATCCTCTGTATAAAAACAAATTGTTGGTGGCTTAGATGTTCCCGTTGCAGCTTTCAAATGAATCACATCACCAGCTGATACTTTTAAATAATCAGTGCAAAGATAATTATCATCTGATATTTCAATACCGGCGCTATCTAATCTTGCTGCAATTTTAAAACTAAAAGTTAGATCATTATTAAATACTGCAATTGCTTTACTAGCTATATCTTCAGATGCTTTAGACTTATCTAAAACATTCTCAGCCATCTCTGCAAGCATCTCACGCACTTCAGAATGCTTTTTCGTTTTATCACGGAAATCCGCAGGACTTGGAATAGGCATATTTTCTCACTCCATAAAAAAACCCAGCACTCAGGCTGGGTATGGATTAATACAAATTTGGTTAAACTGCGGTTTCAGGCACTGGTATAAATGGCGCACCACGAAACCGCGCAAAATTATTAAAACGGTTTTGACAGGTTTCCAGACGCTTATCACATCCTGGATAAACTTTGATTCGCTGCCCTGCCTGTGGTGTTTCCAATAATGGCAAAGTCAATAATAAAGCCCCCGATTCATGCATGCGAATTGTCCGTTTTAGACCTGCATTGCCACCGTCCAGAAACTCAATTACGCCTTGCGTGAACCAACCTTGAGGCTGATTCACCTGGCATAGAATTCGTGCTGTAGTACTGCCTGCTTCAATCGTCGTTTGCACCATAAAGTTTTGTCGCAATAAGCCGCATGCTGTGTCAAATAGCGTATTGGTGCAGCTTGGCTGATATAGATTTCGTGGCATTTGCACGTTCAATTCATCCAGATCCGATGCAACACTGGCCTGAATTGAATTTCGATCCAAGTCAGGCTCAATCAATCGACCTTCAAACAGCTTGATGGTGCCAGCACTGGTATCCGTTGGTGTATTCATGTCCATAAAAATGCGCTCTAACTTAAATCGAGCACCATCTAATTGGCCATTATGAAAAGCACGAACAACATTGATGCCGTTCCATTTATTATCGTCAATGCAATCAATATTGATCGATAAATTATCGACTTCAATACCGAGTGACAGACTAATTCCTTCACGGCTGATGATTGGACCACTCGAACTATATGTTTGACCAGCAACAGTCAGATCAAAGTCATAATTCGTATATCGAAAAACATCGCCCTGCACCGTTGTAATGGTATAGAGATCTGCCATCACAAACTGATCTTCATTAAGTAATGCAATTAATTTTGCAGAAGCTGCTCTCATACTTTATTTCCCAAAGATCCGATCATTTCAACTTTATTGGCTTTCCATAATTTGCTCATGAAGTTGGTGTATTGCTGTTCGTCATCGGCAAAGCGACAGCGATAGTAATACATTCCTTTCACCTCAAACTTATGACCTTGTTCCAAAGGTTTTGAAAGCGTAACCATGCCTGACTTAGTGACTTGAGCAGTTGTATCATCCCAGAACAGATCATCGTCGTTATCACTCCAAAATTGCTGATTGTCGTTTTCATTCCAGAACGTTGGATCTACTTCAAAAATTGTCTCAGCCTTTGTATGAGCCAAAGGAATCACGGAAGTATGCATCTGCTTATACAGTTGGAAACTTGTCGTACTTCCATCACCACTGTAAGAACACGTGTAATCGCAATCCTCTGGCATCTTAAAAAGAAAGGAATCGAATGCACCACGGCGTTCTAAAAAGAAACTTTCGAGTTGCTGTAGTTCATTACGTCCTTTCGATTCACGCAGAAAGCCGAATGACAAAGATATTTCATACTTGGGCACGGCCTGGTAACTTGCTCGAAGTTCCCGACCGTTCACCGACTCCATGATCTTTGTATTGAAAATGGGTTTCTTGCTGAGATCCCATTCCAGTCCTGGCAATTCAGGAAACAATACATCAGACACGATTTTCTCCCTTATCGACCAAAATTACGGTTATAGCCTTTCAGACCACCTGCCAATTCACGACCATGCTTTTCCATAAAACGGCGAACGTCTTTTGAATCCCAAGCTTGAATCGTGAAATTGTTAAAGGTTTGTGCTGAACTTCCGCCGCCGCCACCTATTCCTCCATCGGAGGTTAAGTTTTTACCCAAGGCACGGATCGTATTGGCATGCTGTTTAGGCAAGACCATTTCCTCTTCGTGCAATTGAGTTACTGGGTTCACACCTGCAGGAATATCGTAACCTCCTCGAGCAGATTTGATTTTTCCAGCAAGACCGCCAACCAATGCCAATGCAGAAGCACCAGCCGCCACAGCAAGCACTGGACCAATGTAAGGAATGGATACCATGGCTTTAAATGCACCCGCCATCGCTTCCCAGGCATACATCATGATGGACTTTATTGCTTCACCCGCTTTGATGGCCAAACGTGCTAAGGCACCTGTACTGGTTGCCATGGTCTTGGTAGTTTCCCCCGCCACTACGGCGCCAGTCTGTGCAGCTTGACCTGTCACCTCCGCAGCGGTTTCAGTTTTGATGAATCCAAGCTTTACGGCCAATCGAGTGGCTAAGCTTGCAGCGTACTTTTTCATTGGCGCCGTAATCATGCTTTGAACAAATGCCCCAGCCAATTCAGTGAAAATAGCATTCATGGCATTTTTCCATGTCAGCGTGCCATTCATCATAGACTGAATGCCTTTGTCCCATAGTCCAGACATACGTGACGTCAAACCACCAAACTTATCTTCAAAGTCTTTCATTTGAGCATCTGAAAGAACTCCTACTTGCTTGGTATCGGAAACCTTTTGATCAGTATCCAAATCAGAAATATTGTTCATAATCTGATTCTGATTGCCTTGTTTCCCTGAGATACCAGACATTTGGTTTTCAAGTGCAAGTCGATCCTCAAGCCCTCTGCGTTTAATTTCACGCAATTTGTCTTCTAACTCTTTTTCAAGCCGTGCTTTTTGAACATTTGAAATTTTTTTAGCATCAAATTCAGCTTGGATATTAGCTTTATCTATTTCATAGGAACGCTGCGCAATGAGTAGATCATTTTCAATGAGTTGCTCTTTGAGTTTTTTAATATCCTCAAATTCCTTAACACGCAAAGCAATTGTTTTATCGCTTGCCTCTTTTTCAGCGACGATTCTAAATTTTACTTTCTCAACATCTGTGACTTTTGATTTCTCGATATCAGACAAAGCTTTCTTAAGATCCAGAGCAATCTTTTCTTCCTCTGTCGCAAACTTGTATCGGATATCGGCAAGTGCTTTAGCTGCTTGCTCTGCTGCCCTCTCTCTTGCTTTTGCATCAGCATCAGCTTTTGATTTGGCCGAACTTCCTTTAGAGTCTTTGACCCCTGTGCCAATACCCTTATTTGGGTTAAATGTTGGTGATGGTGTAGGTGGTGGTGCAGTTCCGACCACAGTAGGATTTTTTAAGAACAGATTTTGAAGTCTTTGCCCACCCGTTGTTGCGGAGTTCACAATAGCTGAACCTGCTGTACCCCAAGCATTAGCTGTATTACTTACACCGGTATTCCAACTTGTTTTTAAATTGGTTAGACGCGACTGCATCTGACCTGTATAGCGATCAGTAATTGAACCTAATTGTGATAGACCACTTTCCCATGATGCTTTGGCAGCTGAGAAGTTAAAGTTCAAAACATTGCTAACAATATTACCAAAGGTCTGAAACTTGATAGACAAGACATCAAGGCCGTATTGAATCGTATCTCGGAAACCTCCAAACACATTCATTACAGTATTCACTGAAATGTTGATTGCTTGGCACACTGTAGCAACGACCGCACGAATAGCAGCAAAAGCAATTTCAATACTAACTTTCAGACCAACTGCCACAGCTGCGAATCCATTCATCGCACCAGCGACTAGATCCATAAACCCTACTTGTTGAATCGCTCCATCACCAATATCAGCTGTTAAATCACTCCAAATCCCACTGATCGTACTAAATAGACTTTGAACAATATCGAGAAGGCTTTCGAATGTTGTGATTATCGCCGTGACTGCACTATCAATACCCTCTCTAGATCTTGATGCAAAACCAAGGAAATCATTTGCCAGGTTTGTCAGCGCTGGTGCTGCTTGAGCTGCCAGTCTTGTGAATACAGCGTCGATCGTTTGCTGGATTGTACTTAAAGCAGTATTGAATTCCTTAGTCTTCGCAATTGCATCCTGATCCATAATCAAGCCAAGCTCATGTGCTTGATTTGAATATTGCTTTAACTTTTCTGCATTATTCTCAAGCAATGGAGCCAATAGCGTTGCATCATTAGCGATTGACTCCATGTAGAAAGTCATCTCAGCTTGGGATACGTTTGCTTTCTCTAAAGTTTGATAATACTTTTCGAGGATTTGTGGACCAGTAAGACCTTGGAACTCTTTAGCGGTTACACCTACCTTCGGTGCAATTTTTTCGAAGAAATCAGCCATTTCTCCGCCACCGGTTTGCATGAAGTCACCAAACTTATCATTCACATCTTTCATGATGTCAGATAGTTTGTCTTGCTCAACCATGACTGATTTAGAAGCAAATGCCCACTCTTGGAATTCTTTTGTGGTTGTATTAGCCAAGCGTGCTTGAATTTCCAATTCTTTAGATGCTCGACCAACTTCAGATGTTAATGACGCCAATCCAATAGCTGCTGTCCCAACAGAAGCCGCTATACCAACTCCGATCGCAGCAAAGCCTTTAGTCAGGTTTCCTGAGATTGATTTGCCGATATCCTCAAATCTATTGTTGATATTCTTGGTTATGTCATCCAAACCAGTTTTAATGCTTGAGAAATCCAGCTTAAATTTAACCTTACTCCCAGTATCCTCAATTCGTTTAGCGCCATCACTAACGATTTTCTCAGCATCATTCATGCCCTTTTTAAGTTCAGAAGTCTTCGCACCAACGTGCACTTCCACTCGATTGTTGCTCATAATTCCTCTCTTACAGGCATAAAAAAACCGCCGTGAGGCGGTCATTGTTTAACTAGACTACTTACTGAATAGCTTGGTTGAAGTTTTGTAGGACTTTATATTTTATACTTTGATTATCGGCAGAAATTACTTCCAACCTAGCCCCCTTATATCCAATAATTTTTGAATCATTCAGGTCATACTCTACACTATTTGCAAAAGCCGGACGCGCTAGGTCGCCTGAAAATTCACGATACCCAATATTGATTTTATTTCCAACTTTGCCGTTGTAAATTAAAGTTTGCTGAAATGAGTTTGTATCCTTAGTTGTTATTTTTGTTTTTGTAAAATCAATAAGATCGCCATCGTAACTTTTTACATTTGCAGATATTAGAGAAACTTTGTTGGTATTTTTTTCAACAACGATAGACTGTAAACCACTTGGGTCAAATGACATCATTGAAACTTTCTCTACCTTTCCTGAGTCACTGCCGCTATGTGGCATATAAAATTCTTGTTTTTCATTTTCGCCAATTTTTATATATGTGCCAGCAGAAAGAGCCATCTTTGCTTTATCTAGCATCTGCCGATCGTTAAGTTTTATTCCATCAGCTTGAATTACTTTCCCTTGCTCAAGTAGTGACTCTCCAATATAAGCTGTTGCTACCTGATTTAAGGGTGGTGTACTAATATGAGTGACTTGCGGCTTATAGTTATATGATGGTGTAGCGCATGCCACTAAAGCCACCGCCAACAAACTTACCCCTAATACTTTTTTCATGCTTATACCCGATTTTTATAAAGTTCAGCCAAACTTTAACCAACTCAAGTATATAAATCAATCAGGGCAACCTTAGCCACCCTGAATAAAACCAACGACTAATTACGCATAGTTTTGATTTTAGGCTTATTCACAATGCCAGCATAATGATTTACCTGCTCAACAACATGCATCAGCTCTTGATTAACTGAAGTAATTTCATTCACCAAACTACCCAATTTTTCATGATCCAGTGTCTGTATGGAATCAGATACACTTCCAGAAATACGAGCATTCAAAGTTATTCGATCAATACTACTTGCTAAATTATGTCGCTGAGTTATTAATCGCTGGTACTGCTCCAAAACAGCATGGTAACGACCTAATGCTTCATAATCTACAGTCATAAAATTATCCTTGTGGAAAGTTAATCAAAGCATCCATTAAATCATCTTCATCATCACTTTGCGTATCATCTGAACCTGTACTGTCATCAATCCCCATAAATGCTTCAAGAATCCGACACAGGCGCTGAATACCAACATGGCTGGGAGGACACTGCTTATGATACGCATTCAATGCTTTGACTCTTGGGAAATCCAATTCATTACGCACATAGTCGTAATCCTTGCCCAATGTCAGCACCAAATGCGTGTACAGCTCCTCCCAGTCTATTCCCCCGAATCAGTGGCCTGCTCGTCTTCACCTGTATAAACTAGACCAGAAGCCCCCATGACCGTTTCAAATACGGCGTTCACGTGGCCAACGTCAAGCAGTTCATCAGCAACAAATTCACGTGTAATGTCAGGATAGTTACGCTTTAAAGAGCCATGCGCAACATCCACCACTAAAGCAAAGTCACTTGGATCAAAGGTTTTAAGCTTTGGCATCAGCTTTTCAGCAGTACCTAAGGACAACGGCGCAAAAATCCAAATCTGGCCATTAATTTTAATTGGATTACCACGTGGGTTTTCGACCTGGTTAAATTGCATTTGGTATTACTCCGAAGTAGTCCATTTGAAGACACGGCCTAAATCATCGGCCATTGGCTGGAATTCAAACTCAGGTAGATCGTAATCATCCTGTTTTGAACTGAACGCAAGCTTATTGCTGACACAGCGGAAGAATTCCATACCAAAGAATTTACCTTTGTAGTCACGGAATAGATCAACACTGAATTCAGGTGTATAGCCCATATCCAAGTTGCTTACGACACCCGACTTGGCACCTGCCACTGTGGCTGAGTATTTAAAGCTGATAAATACCGTTTTACCCACATCAGCTGCTGCAAAGGTATAAACACCTGTCGCTTCACCCACACTGTATTGACCTGCAACCGGTGCACTCGCCACACGCTTTAAAGGAACTGCTTTGGCATCAGTTACGCCTAAATCTTTCACGAATGTACCGCTATTCGGAACGACTGGCGTTACTGACGCTGCAATGACTTCACCATTGATGGTTTGTGCGACTGCAGTAATGCCGCCTTCAGTGACCACGCCACCAAAGAAAATAGAATTCAACAATGCGCCGTTGATGCGACCCATGGTTGCTTTACACTTAATCGAACCTTTACCGCGTGCGGCGTCTACGGCGAACTGACCACGGCCATAGAGTTCTTTTAAGTCATAGCTGATATCAACTGACGTTGACTGCACTACGCCCACTTCAACGGGTGTGCCGTTAGCGATTGGATTACCGTGCACATCCTGTAATGGTGTGGCAAAGATTTTACCAGCACCAAATAAATATTGAGCCATATCGACCTCTTAAAAATGAGAAAACCGCCGTAGTGGCGGTCATGGAATTTATGAATTGCTTTAGGTGGTGGTAAGGATCCGGATCGGAATAATCGCAATCCCTTGATCATCGAGCATGTTTTCAACTGCTTCAAAAACTTCGATCGTGCCCTCGATCCAGCAATGCTCGACCAATCCCCCTAAGGTTTGGTATTCGCACATGTCAGGATGATCAGGTGCAAGCTTGGTACGAACTCGATCAATCATCTGATTCAACTGTACCGACGGCGGTATGGCTGAATCATTCTCATGAATGTAAACGTACACTCCCGCTTCAAGTTCAACCTTGGCATCCAGCCCCTTTACAGGCACTTCAGTTTGATTGCCTTGAGTGATAAACAGAGCTGGACGCTCATCAGGTGCTACGTTATTGAAATGCTTTAAACGGCGACTGGTGGTTTTAATCCCCTCGATGCCTGACAAGCGATTAAACAATGCCTGGTAAATGGCTTCACTATTCACTGCTTAATCCCCTTTCAATTGCAGCATCAATATTCTTCGGTACAATTTTGCCTACTTGCTCTAACGCGTCACGCATCATTCTGCGCTCTCTAAAATTAACTTTACGAGAGAATGCATTTACCATTACCTGTTTGGGTGTAATCGGGCGACCAAAAGCTTTCTTGATTGTTCTTAAGTGTGCTTTGATGCTTACCGCACCATTAAGCCCAAACTCATGAACAAAAAGATATCTCAGATTAGCTCCGCCTGCCGCTACCACACCTTCTATTACATCCTTGTTGTCAGTTATTTGACTAACAACTGACCCATCAAGTCGACCAGAATCTCTCTTTAAATAAGGCAAGCCATCTGTTAAATGGCTTTTTACCTTCCACTCTAGTCGACCTGTTAGTGCAACAATAGTGCGCCGTATTTCAGCACGTACACGTTCATTGACCTCGTTAAAATCAACATCGGCATCAACACGGTACTCACTCATACATCACCTACTTTGCAGCAGCAGTTTCCTTTTTAGGTTCTGCTTTGTTTTCAGGTACCGCACGTGTAAAACCTAATGGCTGTAATGCATAAAAAATATCTACATCAGATTCAATCGTGTTCTTAGTTGTGATGTGATAAGTCTGACCCGCGCATTCAACGGAAGTGCCTTGAAAATGTACCGGCGCTTGATACTTAAATGACATGCCTTGCTCCTAAACAACGAAAGCACCAACGCCCAAACGGTTGGGATTGGTACCATCATTGCCAATTGGAATTGAATTTCTTAATGCCAAGTAACGCTGGCCATAAATGCTTTGGTTATAAAACGCATCGGTACCCGAACGTGAAAAGCTCACGCTCTGACCGGCAATGGTCATACTCGACGCATCTGAAAAGCTGTTACCTGACTTTGATTTGAGTGCAACCTTGAGAATGTGTGCTGCATATAGACCCACAGCACGTTCTTTCAGATCACCAAATTCAAGCGACTTCACAACGAGATCTGCTTCCTCTAATGCGTCTGCAATTTCTGCATCGGGTAGATTCATCAGCGCCGTGTCGTACTTAAACTTCAACTTAAAAGCTTGTGGGTCCATAGCTCACCTTATTCAGTCGCTTGAGCAAGTTTTTCTTGCAGCTGCTCAAGGGTTTCATCTTCAGCAAAGGTAATTTCAAGATCAGTCAGTGCTTTACGCACGTCATCAATCGTGAGCTCTGCTGGTTTGGATTCATCCTTGCCTTTACCATCATCTTTGCCAGACTGTGCACCTTTACCACGACCCGAAGCAGGTTTTGAATCACCCACTTCTGCAACTTCTTCAACAACCAGCTCACCTGCATCAATCAAATGCTTGGCAAACTTATTCTTTTGAAGAACCTTGTGTTGGCTTGCTTCAAGCGCAACAGCAATGCCTGTTGGTAAAGTTGCTACCCCAGCAAAAACAAAAGCGGCATTTGAGCCGCTGTATGTGTATGAATATTTAGCCATGTGGTTTTAATCCTTATGCATGGTCAAGGTAACGAAGCGAATCAACACGCTTCAGCCAAACACCCTGATATTTGTAGTGACCAGGTACCAGCACATCTAAGCCTTTTGGTTGTGCCGTCAAGAACTCAACGCTGTTACCTTTGAACTGGATGCATGATGGATCACGGCGGTAGATGATCGAGCGGTCAGCACCTGCGGTACCTTTACCATTGCCACGACCAGAACCACGGATGGCTAATGGTTTGCCTTGAGTTGAGAAGATATTGTTTTCTTCAATGTACTTCAGAAATGTTTTACCACCTGAATCTGGCACGACACGTGTCGATAAGTGAGTGTACTGAGCTGATGCCATTAAGTAAGTGTCAGGCTCAATTGAAGAGTCACCATCAAACAAATCTGAAGAATCAGCCAATGAGTTATTGAAGTCGGATAAAACCTCTTCAATGGTCGCCGTAGCCCAATCATGCTGACCTGTCACGATGGTCACGCCTGTTTGGTTTAAGAAGCCATTCACTTTTTCAAGCTGTCCACTGGCATTCGCTTTGGTGTAACCGTACCAGGCCACATTTGACATGTGTTTTTCAGCAGCCAAGTTTGCAGCCTGAACTTTGTCCGCTTCAAGCGTGAGGTTCATTTGCTGTGCGGTCGCCAATTCAACCACTGAATATTGGTAGCCAATCACACCGACTTTCACTGGTAGGCTTACAGTATCGTATTCAACTTCTGCAAGCGGAATATCATCACCTGTACCAGCATAGTCTTCGCCGATACCCACGCCTTTTTTACGAGACAGGATTTCACCACCACCATAAACCGCATTTACATTGGTCACTGGGATGAACTTGGCGTAGTCAAGGACCTGTGCAAGCTGTGGTGTAATTTCATTTTGTTCTTCGATCTTTACGAAGAGCTGTGCCAATGCATCCATGTTGAACGCATCGCCAACTTGTGCCTGAATGGCATGTGAAATCGGCGTTAAACGCGCTTTCATTTTTGCTAATTTGCTCATGTTTAATTAAGCTCCACGAAGATTAAGAAGGGCTAAACCATCGGCATCTGTCACGGTTTCCCATGCTGCACCTGGTAATACTGTTCCGTCAGTTGCTGAGCTCGACAAAGAACCCAACGGCGCTGCTGTGGTACCGTTTGCAGTTTTTACGTAAACCGCAGCAGTAATGTCAGTGATTGGCGCTGTAGGCTTGACCCAAATTGCACCTTCAAACATCACAGGTAACATATCAGCCGCTTTATAGGCTTCTTTGCCAGCCGCCGTTTTGCCTGATTTACCAACGCCGTGGCGTACCACGACACCAAAACGTGTAGGTGTAGCACCTGACACAGCCGTTACTGATTTGCCGTCAGTCGTGCGGACAACTACGTCACCGTCATTGACTAAAGTCAGACCTGAAAGCGGTAATGACAGTACAACTTCTTTGGTAGTTAAACGGCCACGCTGACCGACCACCGCATTTAATTGCTGAACCATGATTCAAGTTCCCCTTAAATTGTTTTGTATGCAGCAGACTTGTCATAACCCTTATTTTCTTTAGGGTCTTGACCTTGGTTTTGCTGTTGTTGCTGTTGATGTAATGCATCACCGACTGCATTGCCTGGTGTGGTCGACTTCACTGCTGACAGTGCACGGAATACCGTGTCGATCTGTTCAGGCTTAGCATCACCCACGGAGACACCACCGAGTACAGCAGTCACCAATGTGTCACCTGCTTTGGCTGCAATCACATCACGTTTGATTTGCTCACATGAACAGCCTTCAGTTTTGATACCTGGTACCAATGCAACGGCATCCGCAACCACTGACGCACGTTCAGCGACGACCTGATCAAGCTTTTCAGGTGTGATTTGGTTTTTTTCAAGATCACCGACTTTTTGCTTCAGTTCAGCATTTTCAGTCTGCAATGTATTAACCACTGCTTGTACAGCTGGCAATTCATCACCGATGGCAAATTGTTTATCACCGACTTTGAGTTTTGCTGCTTTTAAGTTTTCAAGCTGGTCTTGCTGGATTTTTAAGGCATCCGCTAAAGGCTTGTTATCGCCAATGTCAAAGCGAATACCGTTTACAACTACTTCCATTGTTTTTCCCTCTTGTGGGTTTGGGTTTTGGTCACCGACGCGACAATCACCGCCACAGCGACCGTATTTCACCAGCGCCACGTGATTGCCTTTAAAATTGATAAATTTGGCTTGATACGGCGTACCATCAGGTGCCGTGCCTTGTTCAAGGACGAGATCAGCCGCGTAGCCCAATGAGATCTCAACACGCTCATTGTTTTGGATTAAACCGATACTGTTCTGATCTTTTATGATCAGATCACCGACCAAGAAATCACCTTCTTGACGTACATTGAAGCATTCGCCAATGTGGTATTCCTTCCAGTTGGAAGCATTGATTTCATTTTTAGGCGGGTGATAGTCCGTTGCATCTACGCCGTCGAAGCTCTTGATCACTTCCGGTTTGAATAGATCCTCTGCTGCCACATAGACATTGATGACCTGATCCGCTGAATAGCCTTCCAAATTTGGAAATTCATAAGCGTAGTACTGACGGACTTGAGGTGCTTTGGCCAAACGGACGTTGACGCATTTCAGATACCCTTCTTGAGTAAATGAGCGTGTACTTTCGCTTGGTGCAAAGTCACCAATTTTGAGTTGGTAAATGAGTTTCATGAGTTATTGACTCAGCTTTTGTAAGATTCCGCATAAAAGAAGTGCACAAGCTACGATTGCCGCCATGTGTAAAAAGCACCAACCAAACAATCCTGAATCGTTTTCTGACTCAGATGCTCCAATCTTTTCTAATGGTGGAGGTGGCACAAATTCAGGTTTAGGCTCAGGCTGTTTTACTGAATTTTGGGCATTAAAAAAGAGCCCATCGGCCCTTAAGTTTTCTGCTGATTCAACACTCTGTAAGTGCTGGAATGATTCATCAAATCCCAAGGCTTCATGCTCCACATAGCCACCACGTTCACGCCGTTTTGAATAAAGTGGTTTGCGTAATAGATCTGCTTCCATGTTGCTACTGAAATCAGGATAAATTTGGCAGTCTGGGTAACCGCTTTGCATGACGTCCCAATCAGTTACTTGAACACGTCGCTTTTCCAAGGTTTGTTTGATTTGACCTCGGGCCTTAGCTAAAGCTGCTTTGCCTTTATCTGTTGCAAGATATTCAGCCATATAATTCAGCGAATCATTCAACTGAGCACACCACTTACCTAAAGCGTTGCCAGCACGTTCCAGCGCATCTTTCCATGCTTCAGGATCGATGATGACTGAGTAATCCCCTTGTGGATGCGCCGTATCAAATCCTACGTGCGCATAACCTTTGTTTTTGTTTTGAGCTTCCAGACGGCGATAAAAACGCTCCTTGGAAAATTTCTTTTTACGCATGACATCACCTTTCTGTGGGCAATAAAAAACCCACCGAAGTGGGTGGGAATTTTGATTTAAACTATTTAAGTAAACCTAATATTTCATTAGCAGCATAATCTGGATGCTCTGCATTAACTGGTATCTGAATCGTATCACCACCAACCAAATAAATCGTCAGTGTCGCACCGATTCGCCCCTTTACCAGTTTGGCATAAGTAACATTATTTGGATTAACAAAATGTTCTTCAGTGATTTTTACAAGCATTTTTATTCCTTAGTATGAATTACGATTCACCCCTAAGTTATTAAATTTAATTAAACTAATCAATCAAAATATCCTCATAATTCGGCAACGCCGTGCATCGACATCGAACTGGTTGACCTGGATGCCCTCCGCTTGGTGGATCATCCCATCGGAATGTTTCACCATGCTTTTTCTCATGATCTGGTCGCACACGCTCATCTTTTGATGTTGACCAAGTGTAAGATTCAAACCCAATATCTAAATGGCGTACCTTTGTGATGGCGCCGTTGATCTTGCCCATCTGATCGGCTGCAATGAGTCGTGCACGAAAGTCCGTGCTATGACCGCAATGCTGTTCACTTAAGCAATTGAAGCGTGGCGGAGTTTGTTAGAGAATCCG
>JACRYN010000121.1_pt1 | contig 16329 bp, 12 predicted proteins | sample 8023231 | NCBI WGS metagenome assembly JACRYN01 (sample SAMN15756473, study PRJNA655841) | gut metagenome | isolation source: fecal sample D84 from domestic dog with diarrhoea | host: Canis lupus familiaris | place: South Africa: Mmabatho, Mahikeng | collected 2019-09
CGCTGGAAACCTGAACCCCGTTAAAACTTGGCGATGGCGTTCAGCGGATGCTTACATCTCGGATAAGGATTTTTCTTCAAAAATAAAAAGATAAACGTTATTTTAGGATTAACTTTTACAGATATTAGATTAAATTGCAGAGCTTTTTATGATCAAAATGATCGATCAACTCAAAGATGAATAGTCTTAACTCCTTAAGCAGGATTCAGGTTACTTAATTAGATCTCTTTCATAAGTCATTTTTCACTCAATTCCATATGGTAAATTCCAGCGATTAAGTTGAATCTCAGACCGAGTCTCTTACCTCTATTTCGGTAACGGTCAGCTAGAATTTTAAAGGTCTTAAGTCGACCAAATACGTGCTCAATCCCGATTCTTCTTCTGTTAATCTCTTGGTTATACATTTTAAGCTGAGGATCTAACTTACAGTGCCGTTTGGCTTTTAACGGCAATAGGCTCTTAGTGTAAAAACAGCATAAATTCCTTGATAGCCTTTATCTGCAAGGATAAAAGCCCCTTCAGGAATTTGATTTAAATTGCGTTTGAGCAACTCGAAATCATGCACTGCACCGGGACTGCTACATAAACTCAGAATTTGCTGAGTTTTATAGTGAATCATGGCCTGTACTTTAAAGGTATGCGTCTTTTTCTTGCCGCTATAGCTTTTCTTCTGTTTTTTTAGGTCTTTGTATTGGAATTTCTGTGGCATCCACGATGACAACATTCCAGTCTATACCTTCACCTGCAGGTAAATTCTTCGGTAAATTGAACAGGTTTGACTGAATTAAGCAGTCTTCCACATGACGTACAATTCGCGAAGCTGTTGGCTCTGAAACACCATAGCTTGTTGCAACGTGAAATAAAGTTCGATACTCGCGCCAATAGCTCAGACACAGAAGAACCTGGTCTTCGAGACTTAGCTTGGATGGTCTACCTTTAGCAGGAACCTGCTTCTGTAATTGTTCCACCATTACATAAAAGGTTGACCATGAGATGCCTGTATATCGCTTAAACTGTGTTTCAGAAAGCTTCTTCGAATCGATGTGTTTCATCAGCAGATTATGCATTAATGCTAAAAAATCCGGGGTACAAATATTAATCAAAAAGATGATCGCTTTTTTGATTTATGAAAGAGATCTATTAACTTGAAATTTTTACGCATCTTAAATTGAAAAAATCCGATTTAACCAATTTAAAACCGGATTTTTTCATCAAATAATATCACCTAATAACGTCTGTTGTGCATTATGAGGCTTTTGATCTTCTGTCGAGATGTTACGACACCAACTACCATCACTTTGCAATAACCATGATTGCTGATTATCCATTAAATAATTTTCTAACCCTTGCTGATAAATTCTTTTTTTGAGTCCAGTATTTTCAATAGGAAAGCACACTTCAACACGTTTAAATAAATTACGCTCCATCCAGTCAGCACTAGAACAATACACACGTGTATCACCATTATTGTAAAAATAATAGACACGAGTATGCTCAAGAAAACGCCCTACAATTGAGCGAACACGAATATTTTCTGATAAGCCAATTAGGCCTGGACGTAAACAACAAATAGAACGAATGATTAATTCTATTTGCACACCAGCTTGAGAAGCTTCGTATAATTTATTAATCAATTGAACTTCGGTTAGTGCATTGACCTTAATGATAATTTTTGCCGGTTTCCCTGCTTTCGCAAGCACAATCTCATTTTCAATAAAATTCATCAACTGACTATGCAAAGTAAATGGTGCATGTAGAAGTTTCTTTAACTTCACCATTTTGCCCATACCGGTTAATTCTTGAAAAATACGATGTACATCTTCACACAAATCTTGATTGGTCGTTAATAAACCGTAATCAGTGTAAATTTTGGCATTGCCAGCATGATAATTTCCTGTACCTAAATGTGCGTAGCGCACCAGTTTTTGATTTTCTCGGCGTACCACCAAAATCATTTTGGCATGAGTTTTATAGCCGACAATGCCATATACCACCACGGCACCCGCTTCCTGTAAAACATTGGCAACAGCGATATTGGACTCTTCATCAAACCGTGCCCGTAATTCAATCACTGCGGTGACTTCTTTACCATTTCTTGCCGCCTCAGCCAAAATTTGCACAATTTCTGAATTTGCACCGCTACGGTACAAGGTCTGTTTAATGGCCAAAATATGCGGATCTTGCGCGGCTTCACGTAATAATCGAATTACAGGGGAAAATGATTCAAAAGGATGATGCAATAAAATATCTTGTTTCTGCATCGCACTGAAAATATTTGCAGATTTTTTCAGTATTTTTGGAATCACAGGAGTATGTGGCTCATAGCGTAAATATGGGCGTTTAAAATCCGAGACCAATCGAGCCAAATTAACAGGCCCGTCGACACGATACAATTGATGCGTATCCAAATCGAATTCTTTGAGTAAGTATTCATAAATATGTGTTGGACAATTTTTATTGACCTCCAAACGTACTGCCCGACCAAAACGGCGTGAACTGAGTTCGTCTTTTAAGGCTTCCGCTAAGTCTTCAACATCTTCAGTTAACGTTAAATCTGCATTTCGGGTTACTCTAAATTGATAGCAACCCGTTGCCGTCATTCCCGGAAATAAATCAGACACATGAGTATGAATAATTGAAGAGAGCATCACATGATGCTCTTTGCCTTCGGTCAACTCATCTGGCAAACGCACCACACGTGGCAATGAACGTGGTGCAGGAACCACTGCCAAATCGATCTGACGGCCAAAGGCATCCTTACCTTCCAAAGTCACAATGAAATTAAGTGATTTGTTGACCAAGCGTGGAAAGGGATGCGCAGGATCTAAACTTATTGGTGTTAAGGCTGGTGCAACCTGTTCCTGAAAATATTTTTTGACCCAATTAGATTGTGCTTGAGTTAACTCTCCACGTCTTAAAAAGCTGATGCCTTCTTCTCTTAACTGCGGAAAAATTTGCTCATTTAAAATTTGATATTGGCGTTCAATCGCAGCATGTGCTGTCTCCGAAATTTGATGTAAAATTTCTTGTGGGGATAAACCATCAGCCGTTTGTATGTCTCGCTCTTGAACAAAATGTTCCAACATAGTTGCAACACGAATTTCAAAAAACTCATCTAAATTTCTAGAAAAAATTAATAAAAAATTCAATTTTTCTAAGAGTGGATTTAAAGGATCGACCGCTTGTTCTAAGACACGTAAATTAAAATCTAAAATTGACAACTCGCGATTAATATATCGCTCAACTTGACCATATACCGGGGGGGAGGCTTGTGTAACTACGGAATTCATATACTACCCATATTTCTTAAAAGCAATGCCATTTTTAGTTGGCTAAAAATAAATAGAATTACAAAACAAAAACTTAAATACCATTCTAAAATATTGAAAATAAATCCTAAATTTACTGAATAACCATCCAAAGTACCGCCATTAAAATCGCCATATGCAGCATTTGTGCGGGGGCAAAATATAGAAAATATTTCCCGCCACCAGTTAAAAATGCATTGATGCTTTTAGAAAATGCATGTGCAGCCAAACCAATCATCATAGCGTAGACCAACGTCATCTGCTGTGGTGTTCCTTGCATCACCACCGTTGCCATGGCGGCATGTACTTCAAATAAAGAAGCGAAGAATGCCCCAATAATCAAACCGCTATCACCCAACACTACATTCAAGCCATATACCGCTGCTTGAATCACTGTCAGTGTTACCACAATGATTAAGGCTTCCTTAATGCTGAACATACGACTGTCCATATGCGTAATATCATTTTGTGGTGTAGCCTGTTGACCCATCGTCGCTTTGGATGAATGAATTAACATCAAGGCAATGATCAAAAGCACTGCAATGCCAATACTGCAAGGCAACAATAAAACCTTAAACCAAGCAAAATTAATCCCTGCGACAATAATCAGCAGCTGTAACAGGGTCGCAATACAGGAAATTAAGCCTGCACCAGCATTAGATTTGGCTTCTGCTTTGCCTGAACGGACTTCCATGCCCAAACTGGCAATAGTTGCGGTGCTAGAAACAAAACCGGATGCCAAAGATGACAACATCAAGGCTTTATTGTTTGGCAAGAGACGTTTAGCAATATGTGCCAAGGACTGTACGCCTAAAATCATGATCAGCAGTTTTAGAATCACATATGGATTGAGTACTGTGCCCCACATTGCCTGATCCGGCATCAGTGGCAACGCAATTAAAATCAGTGCCAGTAAAAACAAACCGTCACGCAGTTCAAAATGCTGAATCCAATTGCCAGCAAAATAATGCAATGACTGCTTGCCCATTAAAATCAGACACAACACTACCGCTAACCCTGCAGCAAGCGGCACATTAAACACACATAATGCACCAATCAAATAGGTCATCAAAAATGCCAGTTCAGTGGTCGCACCAATATCCTGTTTTTGTTTAATCAGACTATAAACACAAAAAGTCGTAACCGAAAATGCACCTAAGATACCTACTGCAAGATGCAGTAAAAAACATACTGCCCCAAGCAAGGCGCAAATGGTAAATGAACGCAGTCCGGCAAAACTGGGTTCACTTTCTTTACGATTATGCTTTTCTCGTTCTAAACCGATTAATAAACCGCAGCCTAAAGCAGATGCCATGATTCTCAATAATTCTTGAAAGGATAAATCTAGTAATACAGTATTCAATGTCTTAGCCTCAGCACAGCGGAATAAAAAACCCGAGGAACCACATTCATCAAGACTCCTCTAAAAGACGCTCATACATCACATTAGAGAAACGATAGCTATGTGCAATTAAGCGATCCATCCAACGCTGTGCAGCTAATAATTCCACCCCTTTGGACGCGCTTAATTGATTTACTTCGGTATATTCCATGACTTTTTCGCGCATTTCGGCACGATGGCTACTGGTCCATTTTTTTAAGTGATTTAAATCGGCTCTAAGACTTTCAATGACTGATTGATCTGCTAACTGTTCTATATTTGAAAAGTAACTTTCTAAAATATTGCAATAATCTAGTGCTAACTGAAAAATTGCCGGCTGTGTTCGTAGCAATATGGCATTATCTAAACGCTCTAAATCATTATGTAAGACACGTACATAGACCATTACTCGCAGTAATGATAAGAATTTTTGTTTGAGTGCAGGATGCTCAGGAATCGCTATTTTTTCTAAATACTGCTCAATATGCTGAATAATCTCATTCAGCGTATTCAACTGTTGATGTCTAGGTAATGTACCGGTCTGAAAAACCATTTGTAGAATTTTAAAAATCTCAAATATGCTGAAATATACCGCCTTTTCCGCGGCCTGTACTGCAATGGCAGGTACTTGCAAACTTGCATCATCCAGACTGTCTAAAATGGCAGGATTATTACTTGGCAACCATTGGATAATTTTCTGTTCTAAAAATTTCAGACTTGGCATAAACATACATGCCCCCAACACACTGAATGCTGTATGAAACATCGCGAGCATAATCACTTGATCAATGCTGCTGAAAAATGCACTGTGTTTAATCAACCAAAGAAAAAACGGTGCTAACAGGAAAAATGCAGCAATCGCACTCACGAGATTAAAAATCACGTTCACAGCAACTGTTCGTTTGGCATTGATCGAAGCGCCAATCACCGAAATCACGGTAATGCTGACTGCACCAATATTTTGCCCAATCACCATATATAGCGCCTGCGGCAAGTCAATCGCACCACTGACTAAGGCAGCCATAGTCGCTGTAATAGATGCACTAGAGGACTGCAGCAGCATTGCCATAATGATGCCGATCAGCACCAAAACCAATTGTGACCACAAGCTGTCATAACCAAAAAAGGATAAATCTGAGTGTACAGCAAACCCCGCCATGGCTTTTTGCAAAACATCGATGCCAAAGAAAATCAGACCAAAGCCTGCAATCACAAGGCCCAATAAGGCCATTTGGCCTTTAGCGATGAGTTTAAGCAGAGCGCCTAAAGCAATCATCGGTAATGCCAACATGGAAATGGAAAATTTCATGCCCAAAAATGCCACAATCCAACCAGTACTGGTTGTGCCGATATTGGCACCAATCACCACACTCATGGCTTGCGTGAAACTGAGTACCCCTGCTCCGACAAAACCAATGGCGGCGACAATTGTTGCTGTAGATGAATGCACCAGCAATGTCATACCCAAACCTGACAGCATGGCTTTAAACGGTGTTGCCGTAAACCTTGTCAGTAACTCCTTCAAGGTCTGACCTGCAATTTCTTTAAGGCTATCAGTCAGTAACGTCATACCAATTAAAAATAGACCGACACCGCCACATAGTTCAGAGAGAATTTGAAGCACTACATTCCCCTATAAATTTCAAAAAAATTATGCTATTCAATGACATTTATTTAAATCTTGCGCCATTGAATTATTATCAAAGAATAAAAAAAAAGCAGGCAGTCTTTTAAGGGATGGACACTGCCTGCCAAAAGGAAATTGTTAAGCCATGGTATGAATGGTGTCTTTAAAGCGTTTCCACGATATATAGAAAAATACCACTGCAATACCTAACAGCCATACAAAAGATGGCCATACCACATCAAATCCAGCATTGCGGTATAAAATGGCTTGAGCTAAGGAAACAAAATGCGTCGTTGGGGCAATCATCATCACGTGCTGTACAATTTCCGGCATACTTTCACGTGGAGTTGAGCCGCCTGATAGCATTTGTAAGGGAATTAATACCAGCATCATCAGCAAGCCAAATTGCGGCATAGATTTAGATACAGTTGCCATGTAAATACCCATTGAAGTTGTTGCAAACAGTGTGAGTAAGGCGCCAAAGAAAAAGAGCGGCAAACTACCATCAATCGGGACATGCAATACACCCTGAATCACGACTTTTAAGCCAACAAATACTGCGATCAATACCACAAGACTCATTGACCAGACTTTGGACATCATGATTTCAAATACCGTTACTGGCATCACCATTAGATGTTCAATGGTGCCATGTTCACGCTCACGAATCAGTGCTGCCCCCGTGAGGATAATCGAAAGCATCGCCACGTTATTAATGATTTGCATCACACTGTTAAACCATATATTTTCCAGTGTCGGGTTAAAACGGGAACGTATTGCCAAATCTATCGGTAGCTGGCTAATTTCACGATTGCGAAGTACATATTCATTTACTTCAGATTGAATGATCTGCTGAATATAACCTGCGCCAGACATGGCTTGGGTCATTCGGGTTGCATCCACATTAACCTGAATTTCTGCTGCATCACCCGACAGTACATCCGACTGGAAATTACTCGGAATATTGACCGCAAAGGTAAATTCACCTGCGTCCATGCCTGCATCCATCGTGCCAAGCGTGGTGGTTTTACTGATAAAATTAGGCGGATAAAAGGTTGAAGAAATCCGTTCCGACAAGGTAGAGTGATCCTCATCCACAATCGCAATCGGTGCCATATTCAAGGTATCTTTGACCGCTGTTGATGCGTTATATACTGAGATGGTAAAGGTGTAAATAATCAGCACCAACATGGCAGGATCACGCCACAGGCTCCAAAGTTCTTTACATCCGAGCTGATAGATATTCTGTACTTTTTTGAACATCTTATTGCTCCTGTTTTTTCAGCAAGGCAATGGCTGCAAACATGATGACTGGAATCGACAGTGCCATAATCCATATAGCGTGTGTTAGGTCTGAAAAACCTAAACCTTTATTGAAAATTCCACGGCTAATATTGACCATATGTGTTGCAGGATAAATTTCACCAAACCAACGCCCAAAGCCATCTAAGGAAGTGACAGGATTAATAATCCCTGCAAATTGCATGACAGGCACCAACGTCCCAATCATCACCAAAAACATCGACGCAATCTGACTTTTGGTCACAGTGGATGCCAATAACCCCATTCCTGTGGCAAAAATCACAAATAAAAATGCAGCAACTGTGAGGGTAAAAAAACTGCCTTTGACAGGGACATCAAATAAAGTCACGATGATCAAACACATCATAAAGTAGTTCAACATCGCCAACACGATATACGGAATCTGTTTGCCGATTAAAAATTCGCTGCGCGTCACAGGCGTCACGTATAAATTGACAATTGAACCGAGTTCTTTCTCTCGTACCACCGATAAAGCCGTCAACATGGCAGGAATCAGTAACAACAATAAAGGCATCACCGCGGGGGTCATCGCAGGTAAACTTTTAATATCGGGGTTATAGCGATAGCGCGTTTCGACATTCACCGTACTTGATATTGCATCACCGCTTTGTTCCAACGCCTTTTGCATCAGCCAGTAAGTGTGAATCCCCTGTACATAACCTTGTACAGTCTCTGCACGTTGTGGCATTGCACCATCAATCCACGCCCCGACTTGCACCTGTTCACCACGCGCCACATCTCGAGCAAAATCGGGCGGAATTTCAATCGCTAAGGAAATTTCACCGCTACGCATTCGCCGATCGATATCGTCATAACTTTGCAACGGTGGTTTTTCGATAAAATAGCGTGACCCCGCAATACTCATGCTGTAATTCTGACTCAAACCGGTTTGGTCATGATCCAGTACCGCAAATTTTAAATCTTCTACATCCATGGTGATGCCATAACCCATCACCAACAGCAAAATCAGTGACCCCATTAATGCCATGGTCGCTCGAATGGGATCTCGTGCCAGTTCCAAAGTTTCACGCCATGCAAAACTGAATAAACGCAGCAAACTAAATTTTTTCGGTGTTGTGTCAATTTCTTTATTGTCGGAAACTTCGCTAATATTTGCTTCAGCATCTGTTGGCTGATCTTTCGTGCCTGCACCTGCATCAATCAAGTAACCAATAAAGGCTTCTTCAAGCGTTTCAGCCTGACGATTTTCAATTAATTGTGCAGGAGATGCACTGTCAAGTACCCGCCCCGCATGCATCATTGACATACGATCGCAACGCAACGCTTCATTCATAAAATGTGTTGAAATGAAAATGGTCACACCATCATTACGCGATAAATCTATCAAATACCGCCAGAAATTATCCCGCGCAATAGGGTCAACGCCAGACGTTGGTTCATCTAGAATTAAAATTTCAGGATTATGTACCAATGCCACCGCCAGTGATAAGCGCTGACGGATCCCCAAAGGCAAATCGTCAGGCATTTTTTCTTTCAGATCTTCTAGTTCAAAACGTTCAAGCATCAGCTTTACACGCTGCTCAATTTTTTCTTGCGGCACATGAAATAATTTGGCATGAAGAACCAAATTCTGCACAATCGTCAATTCACTGTATAGAGAAAATGACTGCGACATATAACCAACACGGCGGCGAGTTTCAATGTTATTGCCTTCAACTGGCTGGCCAAACAGCCATGCCTGACCTTCTGAAGCTTCTAACAAACCTGTGAGCACTTTCATCGTGGTGGATTTACCACAACCATTCGAGCCTAAGAAACCAAATATTTCACCACGCTTAATTTTAAAATTAACATGATCTACCGCAGTAAAATCACCAAATTTCACTGTTAAATCTTGCGCTTCAAGAGCATAGCTTTCTGAACCGTAGTCAGGTAAAGGCGGAATCACCACAGGCTCATAGCCGAGCTTTTTTTCTTCTGGCAATAGTTGAATAAAAGCATCTTCTAAACTGTTACATTGCGTTTCAGTCAATAATTCTTGTGGTGTGCCAGTTTTTAAAATCTGCCCATCATCCATCATCGCCAGCCAGTCAAAGCCTTGTGCTTCATCCATATAAGCAGTAGCAACAATAACACTCATCTGTGGACGAACTTTGCGAATGCGGTTAATTAATTCCCAAAATTGCGCTCGCGCCAAAGGGTCAACCCCTGTGGTCGGCTCATCTAAAATCAGAAAATCGGGATCATGAATCAAAGAACAGCACAGACTTAATTTCTGCTTCATCCCACCCGATAATTTACCCGCAGGACGGTCGAGAAAATTGTACAAGCCTGTGCTTTTGGTCAGATCATCAATCCGTTTGCGTCGCTCGGCAGCATCATGCCCAAACAGACGTGCCACAAACTGTAAATTCTCTTCAACCGATAAAGTTTTATATAGGTTTTTCCCTAAACCCTGCGGCATATAGGCAATATGTGGGCAAACACGGGTACGGTGTTGTTTATCGGCAATATCACCGCCCAACACCTTTAAGCGACCTTGCTGTACAATTTTCGCCCCTGACAGCAAAGCCAATAGACTGGATTTCCCCACCCCATCTGGACCGATTAAACCGATCATGCAGCCTGCTGGTAAGGATAGCGACACTTGATTCAGTGCAACCGTTTTTCCATATTTCAGACTAACATTTTCAATTTCTGCAACAACCGATCCTTTTTCAGATTGTTGTGTCATCATTTAACTGTGTTCTCTAAAAATGTCGGCCAAGCTGCCTGATCATCAATTTTGATATATGCCACACCTGGCAAACCTGTTTTGACTTGTTCGATATATTTGTTCAATAAAGTTGGATCAATTTTCGCTTTAACACGGAACATCAGTTTTTGACGTTCGCTTTCCGTTTCCACCGATTTTGGTGTGAACTGTGCAGTATCGGCAACAAAAGACACTGTAGCTGGAATCACCACATTTTTCGCAGCATCCAATACAATACGTACTTCTGTTCCAATAGCAATTTTACCTGCAACGGTTTCAGGCAAAAAGAAGGTCATATACACATCAGATAAATCAATCAGATTGAGCACACGCCCGCCCGCTGCCACCAACTCACCCGGCTGCGCGACACGGAACTGAACACGTGCTTTTAATGGTGCACGTAACTGTGCATCATCCATATCAAATTTAATCCGTTCCACCGAGGCTTTGATGGCATCGACTTGAGAATGTGCGGCTGACACTTGGCTTTTAGACGCAACAATTGCCCCTTGGGCACTTTGTACCTGTGCTTTGGCTGCGCTTAATACCGCAATGGCTTGCTGTGCTGCGGCACGTTCATCATCCAGTTGTTGCTTGGACGATGCGCCTTCTTTGGCTAAAACTTCGGTACGCGCTAAACGATTTTTAGCCGCCATCAGTTCTGTTTCACGCTGTTGTACCATGGCTTCAGCGGCGGCTTTTTCGCTGATCCGCATCGCCACTTGTGCTTCCGCTGTCGCAATCGCATCCTGGGCTTGACGCTGTTGTGCTTCCAATTCACGTAACTGGGCTTCTAAAGTCGAAATTTTAACCCGCGCCAAGATTTGACCAGGCTCGACAAAGTCACCTTCTTTAACCAAAATTTCTTCTAACTGACCAGATAGCTTACTAGATACGTTAATTTCAGTGGCTTCAATACGTCCATTGCCACTGACTAAGGCATCAGTGGCTGGCTTATTCATATTTTTCCAGATCAGATAAGCGACCAACCCTAAAACAACGATGAACCCAGCAATGGTTATTTTCTTAAAATTCATGTTTAATTACCCAATATTTTAAATTTTTTTTGCAAATGCGGTGTCACCACCCAAGGCAAAATAAAGACTGACATAGGACTGCATTAAGCTACTTTGCGTTTCAATCCATTGCTGTTCTGCACTAAGTAAATTGCGCTGTGCATCCAAAACGTCTAAATATCCCACAGCACCGTTGTCATAACGCAGTTGTGCCAGCCGTGCAGTTTCCTGGAAAGCACTGAGTCCTTGTTTCTGAATCCGTAATTGTTGATCTAAATATTTCTGTTGAACCAGTGCATCAGAGACTTCACGGAATGCGTTCTGTACCGTCTTTTCATACTCTGCCACTGCAATCTCTTTACGCACTTCTGCTAAGGTCAAATTATTTTTTAGACGACCCGCAGTAAAAATCGGCACACTGATACTTGGAGCAAACGACCAAACACTGCTGCCAGATTTAAATAAATCGTCTAAATCTGCACTGGCTGTTCCAAAACTGCCCGTCAGTGCGATACGTGGAAAAAATGCTGCGCGTGCCGCATAGATATTGGCATGCTTAGATTTAAGCATTGCTTCCGCAGCATGAATATCAGGACGGTTCAACAATAAGTCTGAAGGCAAACCCGTTTGTAGCATACTTGTTTTAAAAGTCACTTGATCTAAATCTGTTTTAGGCAAAGAAATCGGCTGTCCCACCAATTGCACTAAATAGTTTGCAGTCAGTGCACGGGATTTCTGTAATTCAGCCACTAAAGCTTGACCATTACTGAGCATTGTTTTTGCTTGCATGTATTCCACTTTAGAGCCTGCACCCACCTCAAAACGGCGCTTAAAAATTCGTACTGATTTTTCATAATTCTGTACAGAGCGCTGAGCAAAATGGATGCGTTTATCCAGTTCAGATAACGTTAAATAACTTTGAACAGTTTGCTGCATAATACTATTGCGTGCTGCACGCACATTGCTTTCAACTGCAAGAAATTGCTGCAAAGCCGCTTCATTCAAGCTGCGGATACGACCCCACAAATCCAGCTCCCATTGGTTCATGCCAAGACCCACAGAATACTGACTGGATGTCACTTCTCTACCGACATAAGATAAGTCGGCAGGCACATGACTGCGTTCCATGCTCGCAGTACCACCTATATTCGGAAAAAGTTCAGCACGTTGAATGTTATAAGCCGCTTGTGCTTCATGCATACGTAATGAAGCAATCTTTAAATCCTGATTCGCCACTAGTGCCAGATCGACAATATTAATAAGTTGTTGATCTTTGACATAATCAATCCAAGAAAGTGCTTGGTAAGAGTGCTGAGTTTGAATCGGATAATTATGAGATAAAGAAATTTTAGGCTTCTGATAAGGATCTATTTGTTGACAACCAGTAATACTGAATATAATTAAAAAACTACTATATTTTAATTGGGTAAATTGCATAATATTATTCACCCCAAAAATTAACAGAATGATAAAAATGAGAATTTGAAAACATATTTTTTAAATGAATATAAACTAACTGCTTCAATCTAATTTCAATATTAAAATTAGGATCTACCATCCAGTTATGAACTAAACCCATCAATGATGTTTTAATAAAATCATGTACCATTTCAATATCTACATTTCTTGATAATTCCTCTAGAGCTAATGCTTCTTTAAGCCATTTAATAGTGTTTTCCTCACGCATATTATGAAATCTTACCAGACATTCATTTAAAATTTTATTTTGCTCTAAACCATAAAATCTCAACCAAAAATATGCTCTATATTTTTCACGATACAAATAAAAATCATCTGAAATACTTAAAATTAATGAATTAATAGCATCTAAACCATATTTATTATTAGTTGCAATTTTAGATTTCTCATTTAACCAGTTTTCCAAATAATTTAAAACTCGAACAAGTAATTGATCCTTAGAACCATAGCGCCGAGAAACTAAACCGCGACTGTATCCAGCATTCACACCTACTGCCTCTAATGTAACTGCATTAACGCCACCTTCCGATAGAAGCTTAATAGTCTGATTCACCATCTTTAAATCAGATTCAATTGCTCTAACCTGTGTCTTTTTCTTAAAAAAAGCATTATTCAAGTTTTCTTTATGTTCTAAAACAGTTGAAATCTCAAGACTCACAACAGCCCCCCTCCAAAGACATATAAAAATATTGCTGTCAACAACTTGTTCTGAAAAGAATATAAACTTAAAATAATAAAAGGTCAAAATTTATATTTTAATATTTTAAATATAAATAAATAACAATAACTTACATTAAAAATACTAATAAAAATAATAATAAAAAAAATACCGATCTTTTTAGTCGGCTTTGTTTTAATGGCACAAAAAAAAGTTGTTGCAAAACAACTTTAATAGGCTTTGTTGCACAACGATTTCATAACTATATGATTTTAAAAGTTTTGATTGTTTTTTGATCCAAAATTAAATTTATTTAAATCAGATGCTTACATATTTATGCAACAAAGCCACTTTAATAATAAAACAATAACATTGACTGTAACTGAATTTATAATTATTTTATTAAAAATTTTTTAAACGAGACTTAAAATGAATTATCAAGACCTCTCCATTAAATTAATTCAAGAACAATATAAACTCAAGAATTCTAAATCAAAAAGTATATTAGTAATAATTGGCGGAATTGAACTAACGCGAAAAAATCAATCAATCAAAAAGCTAAGTGAATTAATGGATCCTAGATATTTAAAAATTAAGGCTGAAACCCCAAATAGAGTCAAAGAAAATAAATTAATTTGGCAACCATACATAAATGACATTCCAAAAAATGGACAAATCATGTTTTTTTATGGAAATTGGTATACTGATTTACTAGCGTCAACTATATTAAATGATGAAGAAATACAAAATAATACATTCAACGAACACTTAAAGCGTATATATGAATTTGAAAGTTACTTAAAAAATAATAATGTAGATATTATTAAAGTTTGGTTTGAAGTTTCATGGAGCAAAGTAAAAATTCGCACAAAAAATATTGATATTATTGATAAAATCCAAAGAGTTCCACGTTTTACATGGGATGATTTTCCACAAAAAAAATGGAAAACTAAAACCTTATACAATCAAATTAAAACTTTAAGAAATAGATTCACCCACGATTGGGTAATCATTAATAGTGAAAACAATATAGAAAGAAATACACAGTTTTCTCAATTAATACTTAAACATCTAAAACTACCACCTGTACAAATTAAGAATAAATTAAAATATCAGGCGGCACCTATTCCTTCAAGTTTAACTCAAATAAAAAAAAGTGAAATTAGCCACATAGAGTATAAAAAAACCATTAAACAACTAGAAAGGAAAGTCGCAGATGTTCTACGTTATTCATCACATAACGTTGTATTAGTTTTTGAAGGTATGGATGCCGCAGGTAAAGGCAGTTCAATTAAGCGCATCATTAAATTTCTAGGGCTACACGAATATAATATTCATAGTATTTCAGCACCAGAAAATTTTGAACGATTACGTCCTTATTTGTGGCGTTTTTGGAATAAGCATTCAACGAATGGGGCACTTAATATTTTTGATCGCAGCTGGTATGGACGTGTACTTGTAGAACGTGTAGAAGATTTAATTAACCCAATAGAATGGCAAAATGCTTATGAAGAAATAAATCAGTATGAAAAACAACTGTCTGATACGAATACAATTGTTATAAAATTTTGGCTAGCAATTTCAAAAGATGAACAATTACGTCGTTTTTACATGCGAAAAAATACACCTCAAAAAAACTTCAAATTAACAGAAGATGATTGGCGTAATAGAGAAAAGTGGGATGCCTACTTACAAGCAGCTTCAGATATGTTCAAATACACGAGCACAGATATTTCTCCTTGGTACATCATTGCCAATGATAGTAAATATGCTGCACGAATTGAAATTTTGCAAACTATCCTTCATAGCGTACAAAATAAAAATTTAGGTCACTTAGAAAACTTATAAGATTATATAAAGATATTTTATAATCAAATCAGGTGCCATTAGCATCTCTAAAGAATGAGTCCAAAAGCATTTGAAACAGCTTCAAAATGAGGCTGTCTCATACTGGGATAACTAGAGCTGTCCCCTATGAACTCAAAATAATAGCCCTCTAGGTAAAGAGGTCCATTTTAATTTTGAGGCTGTATTAATTTAATATTCAACTTCTTTCAGTTCTTTAGCTATTAAAAATTTTCAAGCTCCGTTTTTATCAGGCTTGAAACTATACCTCTAATGTGTAAATAAGGCTGAAAACTCGAGTGGGAGATTGATTGCTTAGAATATTTGTAACAATTTCTACCTGTTTCAATTTTTTAATTTCCTAAGTAAGAACCTCTATATCTTTAAATATACAGCATGTTATAGATTGTTATTTAGTTCTTAAAATTAGACTTCCTTCATAAATCATTTTTCAACCAATTTAATTGTTTATCTTTCACCCAATCTAAATTATATATGCCAGCAAGTAAATTAAACCGCAGGTTTAATCGTTTACGACGATTTCTATATACACAAGATAAAATCTTAAAACATTTCATCCTTCCAAATACATGCTCTACTTGAATTCGTCTACGACCAATCTCTCTATTTAACTTTTTTAATTCAGAATCTAATTTTTCAGTTTTCTTTGCTTTAGATGGCATGAGGCATCCAAAACCCAATTTCTTTATCCCTAAATACCCCTTATCAACGATAAAAAAGGGCTTAAATTTTAATTTCCTCATACTTTTTTTAAATATTTTAAAATCATGCATGCTTCCATGACTTCCACATACACTCAGTATTTCACCTGTTGTATAGTGCATAGATAGCTGAAATTTAAAGGTATGTCGCTTTTTTTTACCGCTATACCATTTCTTCTGTTTTTTTTTGGACGTTGAACGTAAGCGTCCGCTGAACCCCATGCCTATTTTTTAATTTGAGTTGGATTTCCAGC
>JACRYN010000122.1_pt1 | contig 16025 bp, 11 predicted proteins | sample 8023231 | NCBI WGS metagenome assembly JACRYN01 (sample SAMN15756473, study PRJNA655841) | gut metagenome | isolation source: fecal sample D84 from domestic dog with diarrhoea | host: Canis lupus familiaris | place: South Africa: Mmabatho, Mahikeng | collected 2019-09
CGGTTAAAGGGGATTAAGGTCTGAGATGCAAGGCGGTGTAGTTCGGACGCTTACACTTTACCCTAAGTAAATCCCTCTCCAAAGTTTGGCTTGCCGCTGACTCTCTCGTTCTCGTTTACCTCGATTGAATGCATCACGTATCAATTTTCTTATTCGAGACGAGAAGGAGAGTGCGGCCATAAACTCAAATGGATAAAGGGTAAAGCAATGAGCTTAGGTTATTTCATAGGTCTGGGTGACAAGACCACCTGCGGCGGGGAAGTGCTGGACGGAGATAAGAGAGTCAACATACACGGCCTTTTCCATGCGTGCGAAGGTGACCGAGTCACCTGTGGCAAGGATGGGCAAACTTATAAGATCGTCGGTGGCATTTCCCACATAAACAGCCATGGCCGGCTTATGGCCGGCACTTTGGATAGTTACAGCGACTGTCCCTGTAAAGCCGAGCTGATTCCTTCGGTGTACTCAGCCACCTATGAAAACCAACATACAGAACCGCCCATTAACCTGCGAGTAGCTCAAACAAACCCATCATCTGTAAATCGAAACACTGTAGCGCCACGTCATTCTGGTTTCGTGCCGTCCGGTCATGTTGGATCAATGGCATTCAATGGTGTGCAGGGTCAGGAGCCAGGTTTTTATATCGTGCCCAAAAGTATCAGCCGCGAGGCGCTGGAAGCCACACTTTTTCCAACGTTCGACCCGGCTGTAATGCGCAAGTTTAAGGCACTGAACCCGAATACGAGCCACGTCAAAGCCGGCTCGATGATCGTACTCAGCGATCCGAACAACACCTCGTGCACCTATCAGGAAGCGCAACTGTTGCAGGCGGCTCAACACGTCAGCGCATCACTGGATGAGCTGACGCCGGACGAGGCTGACTTTCTGTATCGCCATGGTGCTGAAGTCGCCGGTTTCATCGGCCAAACCTCAACCTGGCTCGGCGTCAGCGCAGTGGTGATGGAAAAGCACCTGAGCAATCTGCGCGAAACGCTGCAGGCCATGGAGCGCCTGCATCAGGACAGCTATCGGCAGCACGGACACCTTAGGTCACCGCAGTTCTTTGCTGATCGTCAGCGACTTATGAATCAGTTGGATGCTCATCTGCTCAACTCCACCCGCCTGCGCGGGCAGACCACCTTGGGCGATCACCCCAAGTTGAAAACGGCCCTGGGTATATCCAGTCGCAGCTTGGTGCATCACTGGGACAAGGCGGGTGGGCCGGGGCAGATTCCGGGGTATGCCGCTCATGTGGAGGCGGTCAGTCGTGCCACGAAGTATATGAAGGCAGGGGGTTATATCGGTATAGGCCTTGGCGGTGTGTCCTCGTTGTTGGCTATACAGCAGGTGTGTAATGCGGATTCTGGGGCGGCTTGCGAGAGGGTCAAGCTCACCGAAGTAGGAAAATTTGTGGGGTCTACTTCTCTTGGGGCTTTGAGCGGAGTGATGGCTGGTGCTGCAAGTGGCTCTATTTGCATTGCAATGGGTGTGGCGACTGGAGGCGTTGGCGGGGTTATTTGTGTTGCCGCTATAGTGGGAGCGGGCGCATGGGTGGGTACGACGGGTGGGGGGATGGCGGGTGAAGCTATTGGAGAAAAACTCTACCAAGTAAATCAACCATGAGCAGTATCGACACTTGGCCTCTTTGGGTTGCGATCTCTTTTCTAGGGGGGCCAATGTTACTTGCAACTTTGACCCTTACATACAGCCTGTACCTGACCCATCGTCACATGGACGCCATAAAGGAGGCCTTAAAGCACAGTCGTTATATCTATATCTGGGGGCCAAGCCTTGGAAAACGAGGCTTGATTTGGTCACTCTTAGAGATGGGTAAAATCTCGGGAATGCTACTGTGGCCAAAAGCTTCTCTCATTAATGGAGAGCTGGACCCAACCGATCTTGAAAATTTCCCACCTCACTTAAAGCTCCGAATTACCCTTAATCTGAAAACGATGATCATCGCCTTCATATGGATGTTGATCGGGGTTGCTCTGCTGAAGTTCAGGTAGTTCTGCGGTGAAATTTTTAACTTGAAGGCTCTCGGCACTTTCCACCCATGCCTCTGATCTATCATTGGGTTCCCGGTGGCTGTGCCGAGGCAAACCTCAAATTGAAGCCTGCCCGTTCACCGCATCGCCTTGCTGTTCAACAGCAGCATAATCTACGACCGCGGCATAATCGCTGGCATCGGCAACTACCTGAGCAGCACCCTTGCATCCTGGGACCTGTTCCTGGAAGAAGACTTCCTCTACCGCCTGCGCGGTATCGAGCGTTGGCAGGGCGATGGGATCATTGCTGACTTCGATGACCCGCTGATTGGCGGTGCGGCAGGTGGTGCGTTCGTCAGTTATACCAGTGGTTCGATCTGCTTGGCGCTTGGTGTGTCTACAGGTATAGGCGGGGTCGTTTGTGCTGCTGCTTTAGTAGGAGCTGGCGCCTGGGCGGGTAAGACTATCAGTGGGAAGGCCGGCGAAGTCAGCGGAGAAATTTCGTACGAGAAAACACTGCCATGACATCGGGAGATTTTTGGACATCCTGGTTGGCTTTCTGGGTTGTTGGAGGTGTACCGGGCCTGCTCGGCATGGCTGGTGTCGCATACAGTCTGTACCTGAGTCGGTGACACCTTGAAGCCATCAAGGAGGCTCTGAAAAATAGCCATTACATTTATCTCTGGGGGCCAAGCCTGGGAAAACGCGGGGTGATTTGGTCGCTCCTGGAGATATCTAAAATTGCTGGAATGGTGGTGTGGCCGAGGGCTTCGCTCATTATTGGGGAGATAGACCCCGTGGATCTTGCCAATTTTCCTCCGCGCCTGAGGAGGCATCTGATCATCAAGATGATGCTCATGTCGACTTGCTTCCTTTGGATGGCAGGTGTAGCGATTTTGTTGGCGTTCAGGTAGATCGAGCGGACGTGCCCCGGCTGCACTAAACGCAGCCAGCTACCACAGGGGTTTTGTGGTGTTGGTCGAGGCTGGGTTACTTGGGGTAGAGCGGCGGCAAGCTGGTGGTGTCGGTGGCCGGGTCTTGCTCGCGCTCGGCCACGGGGATCGCCTTGATGGCACGCCACAGGTCGTCACCCAGCCAGTACTGGCCGCTTTCGCTGTACAACGCGCCATTCAACCCATCCAGGGCATCGGACAGCGGCACAAACCGCGCGGCCATGTCGGCCAGCGTTTCCGGCTGTTGCCGTGCCCAGGCGTCGAGGGCCTGGCGGGTAGCATGAGGGTCGTTGGCCTGGGTGGCGCGCTTGAGGTCGTCGAGCAGGGTGCGTGGGCTGGGGCCGGTTTGCGCGGCGCGTTGTACCGCCGGTTGCCGGCGTGCGCGCCACCACAGGCCAAAGCCCAGCAGGGTGGTGCAGGCCAGTATCAGTGTGCTCAGTTGCCACAGCCACAGGCGGTCATCATCGGGGGCGGTGATGATGGTCGGTGTCGCCGGGGTGTCCACCACCAGGCTGGGGTTCACCGCCACGTGCACGGTGCGCGCCGGCAGGCTGGTGCGTTCCAGATGATCTTCGTGGGTGTTCCACCACACCACTTCCACGGCGGGCAGTTCCAGCTCGCCGGCGCGGGTCGGCACCAGGGCTTCGCGGTCTTCACGGCTGCCGGTCAGGCCGCGGTCGCTGGTACGGTTAGCCATCACTGGTTGGTCGGGGTAGCGGCGCAGGCCGTTGACCTCGGTGCCGGGCAGCGCCGGCAGCTGTGCGCTGGACAGGCCTTCGGCCTCCACGGTAAGGCTGCGGGTCAGGGAATCGCCGACTTGCACGTGGTCCGGCGTGGGGTTCCAGCCTTCGCTCAAGGTCAGGCTGCGCGCGGGCAGCCAGGGGGCGTCGGCGGGGTAGGCGTCCGGTTTGGGTTTGACCGTCAAGGGCAGGGGCGCAGAGCTGACATGAATCATCTTGCCCGGCTTGGTGCCCTGCAGGGTGTTTTCCTGGGGCGGTCGCGATTCCACCAGGGTGGCGCTGAAGGTCTGCGCCGGAATCACCACAGCGCCGCTGTGTTGCGGGTAGAGGGCGTAGCGGGTTTCGATCACGCCATGGCGAATGCTGTTGATGACCTTTTCATAGGTGCGTGATTCGCCCAGTTGTTCAACACGAGCATCCGGTATCTGCAAGGGCGTGAGGCTGCTGTCGTCATACAGCGACACCGAGTGGTAGACGCGCACGGTCAACAGGGCCTGGGCCTGCACGTACACGCTGGTCTGGTCGAGGCTGGCTTCGATGAACACCGGGGCCAGTTCGGCGCTGGTGTTCTGGCTGGCGCTTTCCACCACTTGCAGGGTGATCGGCTGGGTCTTGAGCGCGCCCACCTGCAGCGGCGGGATCACCACGTTGCCGTTTACCTTGGGCAACAGGGTGATGATCCAGCGGGTGGTGGCGTGGTTGTCGCCGTCCAGCGTGGTGAGTTGGTTGATCTGGCGGGTGCCGCTGACTTCGAACTGCGCGTCCAGGGGCGACAGGTCCGGTTTGCCAAACTGGGTCACATCACTGGATTGCACCGTCAGCTCCACCGTTTCCCCGGAGTTGAGGCGGCTGCGGTCTACGCTGGCGACCAGGTCCGCCGCCTGGGCGTGGCCTGCCGACAACGCGAGCAGGAGCAAAAGGGTGGTGCGGCGGCTCATCGAGTGGTGTCCTGATGTTGTTGCTGTTCGTACCAGAATTTGCGGCGCAACAGCTCGCCGGGGTTGTCCGGGATCTCCTGCAACCATTGCTCCAGTGCTTGGCGGCGCTCGCCTTCCAGGCGTGTGTCGGCGGGGCGCAGTGGCGGCGTGGTGGTCTGCTCGTCGCCCAGTTCGCTGCCAGGCACTTCATTACCGCCTGGCTGTGGCGCGGCGCCTGTCTGAGTCTCAGCGGTACCGGCTTCGCCCTGGCCGTGGGACGATTGCTCGCCGCCCTGGGCCGTTTGTGCGCTGGTGCCCGGTTGCGCAGTTTGGCCGGGTTGGGCGGTTTCGTCATCTGCGTTTTTTGCGGGCGGGTCCGGCTCGGGCTGCGCTTGCTCCTGCATCAGCGCTTCAACCAGGGCTTTGTTTTTCAGCGCGGGCTGCAAATCGGGCTGGGCTTCCAGGGCTTGTTCATACGCATCAAGGGCCGCTTCAAGTTCACCGGCCTTGGCCAGGGCATTGCCGCGGTTATAGTGGGAATAGGCGTCGCTGCCTTGGGCAAACCGCTTGATGGCCTCGGCGTAATTGCCGGCTTCATACAACGCAACGCCTTGCCATTGCGGGTCCTGGAAGTGTTCGGCGGCTTCGGCCGGGCGTTTGTGCTTGAGCAGGTACTGGCCTTGTTGGTCGGGGCGAAGCCACAGGTCCTGCAGCCCAAAGGCGTAGCTGGGTTGCGGCGCGCCCATCAGCAGCAAGGGCAGGCAGAACAGCCAGCCGCGACGCCCGGCGCACGCGGCCAGCAGCAACAACGGCAAAAGCAGCCAGTAACCCTGGTCGGCCCAGCTGTCCAGGCGCAGCCGTTGGCCGTCGTCGCGCAGGGCTTGGGCGCTGTCGAGCATGCCGAGTTGGCGCAGGTCCTTGTCATCCAGGCGCGCCGCACGGTAGCGGCCGCCCATTTCGCTGGCGAACGCCTTGAGGGTCGGGCTGTCGAGGCGCGGCACCAGGATCGCGCCCTGGTCGTCCTTGAGGAATTCGCCGCTCTCCTGAGTCACCGGCGTACCTTCGCGACTGCCGATGCCGAGGATCGACAACGTTGGAGCCTGGGCACTTTGCAGTTGCAGGCGGATGCCCTGGCGCTCTTGTTTGGACAATGAGGAACCGATCAGCAGCAGGCGCCCCTGGCCGAGACCGCCTTGCTTGAGCAGGCCCAGGGCTTTTTCCACGGCAAGATCGGCACGATGGCCGGGCTCGGGCATGATCGACGGGCGCAGGGCTTCCAACAGGTTGCGGCTGGTGGCCAGGTCATCGGACAGCGGCACCAGGGTATGGGCGCTGCCGGCATACACGATGATGGCTGTTTGCGCATCGGTGCGCGCTTGCAGTAAGTCATACAGCTTGCGCCGCGCCTGTTCCAGGCGGTTGGGCGGGCTGTCAGTGGCGAGCATTTCCGGGGTCAGTTCCAGCAGCACCACCAAGGGGTCGGAAGGTTTCTGGCTGGCTTGTTCAACCCGTTGCCAACTGGGGCCCAATAGCGCGAGCACGGCCAACAGCCAGGCGATGCCGAGCACCACCCACGGCGATTTACTCTCGCGGCCATTGCCACCGCTGAGCAACTCGGCATGGAACGCCGGCGGCAGGATCATCTGCCAGCGCCCGGCGCGCTTTTGCCGATGCCATAGCTGCCACAGCAACCAGCCAAGCAGGGGCAGCAACAACAGCCACCAGGGGCGCAACCAGTGCGGCCACAGCGCGATCATCGACGCCTCCGCAAACGCAGGCGGCGCAGACGCTGGCGCCATTCAGGGTGTTGCTGCAAAAAGATGCCCTTGCTCGATAGCCTATTGAAGCCGCGTTGCAAAGCGTTGTTCGGCCAGCGTTCCTGGATCACCAGCAACAGGCTCAACACCAACGCCAAGGCCAATGGGCCGCTGTACAGCGCCTGGGCCGGGCGGGCCTGGGTGGGTTGTTGTTCCACGGGCTCGAGGGTGTCGAGAGTGTCCTTGATCTTCAGCAGTTCCTCGCCGTCTCGGGCGCGGAAATACTGGCCGCCGGTGGTCTCGGCCAGTGCCTTGAGCGCCGGTTCGTCGAGGTCCAGGCTCGGGTTTACGCCTAGGATGCCCAGGGAGCCGGTTTGCTCGGGGTCGGCGCCGATGCCGATGGGGTAGATTTTCACGCCTTCCTCGGCCGCCAGGCGCGCGGCGGTCAACGGGTCGATCTGCCCGGCGTTGTTGGCGCCGTCGGTGACCAGGATCAGCACACGGCTTTGCGCCGGGCGCTGGCGCAGGCGTTTTATGGCCAGGCCGATGGCGTCGCCGATGGCGGTGTTCTTGCCAGCAATGCCGATGCGCGCTTCATCCAGCCAGATGCGCACGGTGCGGCGGTCAAAGGTCAGGGGCGCTTGCAGGTAGGCTTGGCTGCCGAACAGGATCAGGCCCACGCGATCACCTTCACGCTCCTCCAGAAAGTCTCCCAGCAGGTGCTTGACCAGGGCCAGGCGGCTGACGTCCTCGTCCTGCCAATGCATATCGGGAAAATCCATGGAGCCGGACACATCCACCGCCACCAGCAAATCCCGACCGCTGGCAGCAATCGGCAAGGGTTCGCCCAGCCATTGCGGGCGGGCGGCGGCGGTCAACAGCAGCAACCACAGCACCACGAATGGGGCTTGCTGGCGCCAGCCGGGCAGGTTGACGCGGGCACGGCGGCGGGCCAGGCCTTCGAGGTCGCTGAGGTAGCTGACTTTCAGCGCCGGTTCGCCGCTGTCGGCCACGGGCAGCACCAGGCGCATGACCCAGGGCAGTGGCAACAGGGCGAAGATCCACGGCCAGGCGAACTCAAACATGTTTGCGAATCCAGGTGTCGACGGCTTGGGTGAGGCCGGCGATTGCTTTGTCGTCGAGCTTGCATTCGGGTTTGTAGGCACCTTCCACCAACACCATCCAGCGCGTCAGGCCGGCGGCAGGGCAGCGGTTGTCCAGGAAGGCCAGCCATTTGCGCCCGTTGAGGGTATGGCTCTGGCTATAAGGGTAGTCGTTACGGCACAGGCGCTTGAGCAGGCCGTTGAGTTGCTGCAGCCAGGCGCCCGCAGGCGCTCCGTCGTAGGGCTTGGGCATCAACGCCAACTCGGCCAGGGCGGCGATACGCAACGGGTCCAGTGGTTGTTCGGCGCGGGCCACAGGGCGGCGGGCCGGCAGGAAACGGCGCAGCCACCACAAGCCCCAACCGAGCAGTGGGATCACCAGCAGCAACAGCCACCAGCCCGGTGCCGGTGGCCAGAAGCCAATGGCGGGCGGGGCGATCAGCGGTTGCAGTTGGTCCAGGCTGCTCATGGTTTTTTAACCGGGCGTTGCGGGTTGAGGTATTCGCGCAGTTGCTCGACCATTTCACTCTGGGTGCTCAAGGGCATCAACAACAGCCGCAGTTTCTGCGCGAGCAGTTCCCAGCGGGCGATACGCGCTTCGGCTTGAGCCTTGTAGGCCTGGCGCAGGTCGATATTCAGCGTGTCCAATTCCAGTTGCGCGCCCCTTTGCGCGAAACGCAGCAGCCCGGCGGCGGGCAGGGCGTGGTCCAACGGGTCAGAGATTGGCAACAACAGCAGGTCGCAATGGCGCGCCAGCAGGCTCAGCTGTTGCTCGGCGCCTTCGGTGAGGGCGCGTTCATCACAGATCACCACCACCAGGCTGCCCGGGCGCAGTACCTCGCGGCCACGGCGCAAGGCCATGCCCAGGGCATCCGCTTCAGGCTGACGTTCGGTATTCAGGCTCTGGTTGACCCGCACCAGCCGGTTGAGCAGTTGCAACAGGCTCTGTTTGCTGCGCCGTGGCTTGATCTCGTAGTGCTCGTTGTCGCCGAATACCAGCCCGCCCACCCGGTCGTTGTGGCCCAGGGCGGCCCAACCGATCAGGCTGGCGGCCTGGGCGGCAAGCACCGACTTGAACATTTGCCCCGAACCGAAGAACAGCCGGCAACTTTGCTCGACCATGATGAAAATCGGTCGCTCGCGCTCTTCGTGGAACAGCTTGGTGTGCGGCTCCTGGGTACGCGCCGTCACGCGCCAGTCGATGGTGCGCACATCGTCGCCGGCCTGGTACACGCGCACCTGGTCGAAATCGACGCCACGCCCGCGCAGCTTGGAGTGATGCAGGCCCACCAGCGGGCTACGCTGGCCAGGCGTGGAGAACAACTGCACCTCACGCACGCGGTGGCGCATCTCAATCAATTCACTGAGGGTTACGCGGATGCCATCGCTTGCGTTCATCGACTTCAAGCGACGGCAACGACGTCGAGAATGCGTTGCACCACGCGGTCCTGGTCGACACCGGCGGCCTCGGCCTCGAACGACAGGATGATGCGGTGACGCAGCACGTCGAACAAGACCGCCTGGATATCTTCCGGGCTGACAAAATCGCGACCGGCCAGCCAGGCATGGGCCCGGGCACAACGGTCCAGGGCGATGGAACCACGCGGGCTGGCGCCATAGGCGATCCACTCGGCCATTTCCGGATCGAACTTCGCAGGGGTGCGCGTGGCCATCACCAGTTGCACCAGGTATTCCTCCACGGCATCGGCCATGTACAGGCCGAGGATTTCCTTGCGCGCAGCAAAGATGGCCTGCTGGCTGACCCGGCGCTCGGGCTTGGTTTCGCCATTCAATGCTTCGCCACGGGCCTGTTGCAGGATGCGGCGCTCGACGGCGGCGTCCGGGAAGCCGATCTTGACGTGCATCAGGAACCGGTCGAGCTGCGCTTCGGGCAGCGGGTAGGTGCCTTCCTGTTCGATGGGGTTCTGCGTGGCCATCACCAGGAATAGCGGCGACAGCTCGTAAGTGCTGCGGCCCACGCTGACCTGGCGCTCGGCCATGGCTTCGAGCAATGCCGACTGCACCTTGGCCGGGGCACGGTTGATTTCGTCGGCCAGTACCAGATTGTGGAAGATCGGCCCCTGCTGGAATACGAAGCTGCCGGTTTCCGGACGATAGATCTCGGTGCCGGTGATGTCGGCGGGCAGCAGGTCGGGGGTGAACTGAATACGATGAAACTGCGCTTCGATCCCTTCGGCCAACTCCTTGATCGCCTTGGTCTTGGCCAGCCCCGGTGCGCCTTCGACCAGCATATGGCCGTCAGCGAGCAGGGCGATCAGCAGGCGATCGATGAGTTTTTCCTGGCCGAGAATCTGCGTAGAAAGAAAGGTTCGCAGCGCAAGCAGCGCTTCACGATGTTCCATCGATGACGGTTCCTGGAAAGATGAGCCTGGGTGTCGTGACAGAACACCGGGCCTGGGGCGTTTACTTTAATGCATCGCGGGGTGCGGCGACTAACGGCTTGATGGGTATTTTTGGCGAAACTTACAGGATTGCGGTGTGAGCGGTATAACAGCTGGGTAGGTAGAGCACGGTCACTGTGGGAGCTGGCTTGCCTGCGATCCAGTCAACTCGGTGATTCAGGCACACCGAGTCGATACCTTCGCAGGCAAGCCAGCTCCCACATTTGGATCGTGCCTCAGCCAGATCAGCGTCGGCTGTCAGGCCGTCACGGGAGCAAGCTCCCTCGCCACAGATTTAGCGTCGTGCCGAAGTTTCAAGTGACCGGTTTCAAGTCCGAATGAACGTGCCGGTGCCTGTGAGGATGTTCTGCAGGGTTTCCTGCACTTCGGCCATGTCTGACGCGGCGGTGCTGTGGGTGATCTCCAGCTGGTCCTTGCCGCCCAGGGCATCGGCATCGCCGGCCGCCAGTTCGATCAATAAGGTGGTGTCGCCCAACGTCACTTTCAGCCCATCCAGGGTCGAAGGCTCGTAGTCCCAGGTCAGCTCCACTTCGTCTTCATCCGGGTAACGGGTGAGCATGAACATTTCGCCGTTCTTGCCGTGACAGCAAAGCATGGCCATGTTGTCTTCTTCGTCGTCGCACGGGGTGGCCATCAGGGCGTCGGTTTTCAGCTGCAGCATGGGGCAATCCTGTGTAGGGGAGGGCAATTGTGCCACTGCGGCGAATTTTGTGCTTCATCCTGTGTCGGAAGTCAGGCATGACCTGACGGGCCGGATCGGTCATTTCTGGTACTGATGGTGTGCAAAGTAGCAAGATTTTCTACCGAAAATCCTGGGTTGCCCAAGTTGCAACCGACACCCTGCTTACCGATGACCGAATATGTCGCAGCGTTGCAAGCAGCGTTCTTCCTACACTCGTTAAGCTGCGCAACGGATGTGCCCTGTGCCAGGCGCCTGACCTGCCCGTCGTATCGTCATCTGGCCAACGGCATGCCGTATGGAAGTTGTATGTGACCTGACTGTCCTGTCCAGCTTCACCCACCTGTCACCCTGATTCGTTTATGGTGCTTGTCAGCACACCAGCGAACAGAGCTGACGGTCTCCCCGCAAGGGGATAACACGCGACGCTTTCATCAATAACAAGCCCAAGCGGAGTACCACAGATGGCGTTCTTCACCGCAGCCAGCAAGGCCGACTTCCAGCATCAACTGCAAGCGGCACTGGCGCAGCACCTCAGTGAACAGGCACTGCCACAAGTGGCGCTGTTCGCTGAACAATTCTTCGGCATCATTTCCCTGGACGAACTGACCCAGCGTCGCCTTTCCGACCTGGCCGGTTGCACCCTGTCTGCCTGGCGCCTGCTTGAGCGCTTTGATCACACCCAACCGCAAGTGCGGGTCTACAACCCCGATTACGAACGTCATGGCTGGCAATCGACCCACACTGCGGTCGAAGTGCTGCACCATGACCTGCCGTTTCTGGTCGACTCGGTACGCACCGAGCTGAATCGCCGCGGCTACAGCATCCATACCCTGCAAACCACCGTGCTCAGCGTGCGTCGTGGCAGCAAGGGCGAGCTGCTGGAAATCCTGCCCAAGGGCACCCAGGGCGAAGGCATCCTGCAAGAATCGCTGATGTACCTGGAGATCGACCGCTGCGCCAACGCCGCCGAACTGAACGTGCTGAGCAAAGAGCTTGAGCAGGTGCTGGGTGAAGTACGCGTGGCTGTGGCCGATTTCGAACCGATGAAAGCCAAGGTCCAGGACCTGCTGGCCGGTATCGACGCCAGCGCGTTCGCCATCGACGGCGAAGAAAAAGCCGAAATCAAGAACTTCCTCGAATGGCTGGTGGGCAACCATTTCACCTTCCTGGGCTACGAAGAGTTCGTGGTACGTGACGAGGCGGACGGCGGTCATATCGAATATGACGCAAGCTCTTTCCTCGGTCTGACCAAGCTGCTGCGCGCCGGCCTTACCGCCGAAGACCTGCGCATCGAAGACTACGCCGTGGCCTACCTGCGCGAGCCGACCGTACTGTCGTTCGCCAAGGCCGCCCACCCAAGCCGCGTGCACCGTCCGGCTTACCCGGACTACGTGTCGATCCGCGAGATCAGCGCCGACGGCAAGGTCATCAAGGAACACCGTTTCATGGGCCTGTACACCTCCTCGGTGTACGGCGAAAGCGTGCGGGTGATCCCTTACATCCGTCGCAAGGTCGCGGAAATCGAACGTCGTTCGGGTTTCCAGGCCAAGGCGCACCTGGGTAAAGAGCTTGCCCAGGTGGTGGAAGTACTGCCCCGTGACGACCTGTTCCAGACTCCGGTCGACGAGCTGTTCAGCACCGTGATGTCGATTGTGCAGATCCAGGAACGCAACAAGATCCGCGTGTTCCTGCGCAAAGACCCCTATGGTCGTTTCTGCTACTGCCTGGCGTACGTGCCACGCGACATCTACTCCACCGAAGTACGCCAGAAGATCCAGCAAGTGCTGATGGACCGCCTGAAGGCCTCGGACTGCGAGTTCTGGACCTTCTTCTCCGAGTCCGTGCTTGCCCGTGTACAACTGATTCTGCGGGTTGACCCGAAGAACCGCCTGGACATCGACCCGCTGCAACTGGAAAAAGAAGTGGTGCAGGCCTGCCGCAGCTGGCAGGACGACTACGCCAGCCTGGTAGTGGAAAGCTTCGGCGAAGCCCAGGGCACCAACGTGCTGGCGGATTTCCCCAAAGGCTTCCCGGCTGGCTACCGCGAGCGTTTCGCCGCGCATTCGGCTGTGGTCGACATGCAGCACCTCAACAGCCTGACCGAAGCCAACCCGCTGGTAATGAGCTTCTATCAGCCGCTGGGCCAGGTCTCCGGCCAGCGCGAGCTGCATTGCAAGCTGTATCACGCCGATACGCCGCTGGCGTTGTCCGACGTGCTGCCGATTCTGGAAAACCTCGGCCTGCGTGTGCTGGGCGAGTTCCCGTATCGCCTGCGCCATGCCAATGGCCGTGAGTTCTGGATCCATGACTTTGCGTTCATCGCCGCCGAAGGCGTGAACCTGGATATCCAGCAGCTCAACGACACCCTGCAGGATGCATTCGTGCACATCGTGCATGGCGATGCCGAGAACGATGCGTTCAACCGCCTGGTCCTCACTGCCGGCCTGCCATGGCGCGACGTGGCGCTGCTGCGTGCCTATGCCCGTTACCTGAAGCAGATTCGCCTGGGCTTCGACCTGGGTTACATCGCCAGCACCCTGAACAACCACACCGACATCGCCCGCGAGTTGACCCGGTTGTTCAAGACCCGCTTCTACCTGGCGCGCAAGCTCACTGCCGACGACCTGGAAGACAAGCAGCAACGCCTGGAGCAAGCGATCCTCAGCGCCCTGGACGACGTTCAGGTGCTCAACGAAGACCGCATCCTGCGTCGCTACCTGGACCTGATCAAGGCCACCCTGCGTACCAACTTCTACCAGACCGATGCCAACGGCCAGAACAAGTCGTACTTCAGCTTCAAGTTCGACCCGCGGGCTATCCCCGAGCTGCCCAAGCCAGTGCCGAAGTTTGAAATCTTCGTGTACTCGCCACGGGTCGAAGGCGTGCACCTGCGCTTTGGCAACGTGGCTCGTGGCGGCCTGCGCTGGTCCGACCGTGAAGAAGACTTCCGCACCGAAGTGCTTGGTCTGGTAAAAGCCCAGCAAGTGAAGAACTCGGTAATCGTGCCGGTGGGCGCCAAGGGCGGCTTCCTGCCGCGTCGCCTGCCATTGGGCGGCAGCCGGGACGAGATCGCGGCCGAAGGCATCGCCTGCTACCGCATCTTCATTTCCGGCCTGTTGGACATCACCGACAACCTGAAAGACGGCGCGCTGGTGCCGCCGGCCAACGTCGTGCGTCATGACGACGATGACCCGTACCTGGTGGTGGCGGCGGACAAGGGCACTGCGACCTTCTCCGACATCGCCAATGGCATTGCCATCGACTACGGCTTCTGGCTGGGCGATGCGTTCGCCTCCGGTGGTTCGGCTGGTTACGACCACAAGAAAATGGGCATCACCGCCAAGGGCGCGTGGGTAGGTGTACAGCGTCACTTCCGTGAACGCGGCATCAACGTGCAGGAAGACAGCATCACTGTGGTAGGCGTCGGCGATATGGCCGGTGACGTGTTCGGTAACGGCTTGTTGATGTCGGACAAACTGCAACTGGTCGCAGCCTTCAACCACCTGCATATCTTCGTCGACCCGAACCCGAACCCGGCCACCAGCTTCGTCGAGCGCAAGCGTTTGTTCGAACTGCCGCGTTCGGCCTGGACCGACTACGACACCAGCATCATGTCTGAAGGTGGCGGTATCTTCTCGCGCAGCGCGAAAAGCATTGCCATCTCGCCACAGATGAAAGAACGCTTCGACATCCAGGCCGACAAGCTGACCCCGACCGAACTGCTCAACGCCTTGCTCAAGGCGCCGGTGGACCTGTTGTGGAACGGCGGTATCGGTACCTACGTCAAGGCCAGCACCGAGAGCCATGCCGATGTGGGCGACAAGGCCAACGACGCACTGCGCGTCAACGGCAACGAGCTGCGCTGCAAGGTAGTGGGCGAGGGCGGTAACCTCGGCATGACCCAGCTGGGGCGTGTGGAATTCGGCCTCAATGGCGGCGGTTCCAACACCGACTTCATCGACAACGCCGGTGGCGTGGATTGCTCCGACCACGAAGTGAACATCAAGATCCTGCTCAACGAAGTGGTGCAGGCCGGTGACATGACCGACAAGCAGCGCAACCAACTGCTGGCGAGCATGACCGACGAAGTCGGCAACCTGGTGTTGGGCAACAACTACAAGCAGACCCAGGCCCTGTCCCTGGCCGCGCGCAAGGCTTACGAGCGTGCTGCCGAGTACAAGCGCCTGATGAGCGACCTGGAAGGCCGTGGCAAGCTGGACCGCGCCATCGAGTACCTGCCGACCGAGGAGCAGCTCACCGAGCGCGCCTCCAGCGGCAAGGGCCTGACCCGTCCGGAGCTGTCGGTGCTGATCTCGTACAGCAAGATCGACCTCAAGGAAGCACTGCTCAAGTCGCTGGTACCGGATGACGAGTACCTGACCCGTGACATGGAGACCGCGTTCCCACCGAGCCTGGTGGCCAAGTTCGGCGAAGCCATGCGTCGCCATCGTCTGAAGCGCGAGATCGTCAGCACCCAGATCGCCAACGATCTGGTCAACCACATGGGCATCACCTTCGTGCAGCGACTCAAAGAGTCGACCGGCATGAGCCCGGCGAACGTGGCGGGCGCTTATGTGATCGTGCGGGACATCTTCCATCTCCCGCACTGGTTCCGTCAGATTGAAGCCCTGGACCACCAGGTTTCCGCTGACGTGCAACTGGAGCTGATGGACGAGTTGATGCGCCTGGGCCGTCGCGCTACGCGCTGGTTCCTGCGCAGCCGTCGCAACGAGCAAGACGCCGGGCGCGACACCGCGCACTTCGGTCCGCACCTGGCGGCGCTGGGCCTCAAGCTCGACGAACTGCTGGAAGGCCCGACCCGCGAAGGCTGGCAGAACCGCTACCAGGCCTACACCCAGGCCGGCGTACCGGAGTTGTTGGCGCGCATGGTTGCGGGTACTACCCACCTGTACACCTTGCTGCCGATCATCGAAGCCGCCGACGTGACCGGGCATGACGCCGCCGAAGTGGCCAAGGCCTACTTCGCCGTCGGCAGCGCCCTGGACCTGCCGTGGTACCTGCAGCAGATCAGTGATCTGCCAGTGGCCAACAACTGGCAGGCCCAGGCCCGCGAAGCCTTCCGCGATGACGTGGACTGGCAGCAACGGGCGATCACCATCTCGGTCCTGCAAATGGCCGATGCACCACAAGACATGGAAGCCCGCGTGGCCCTGTGGCTTGAGCAGCATCAGGACATGGCGGATCGCTGGCGCGCCATGATGGTGGAAATTCGTGCCGCAGTGGGCACGGACTACGCCATGTACGCGGTGGCCAACCGTGAGTTGCTGGACCTGGCGTTGAGTGGCCAGTCGGTGTTGCAACCGGCTTGATGCCTCGCTGAACAAAAAGCCCCCGCATCGTGAGATGCGGGGGCTTTTTATTTGATCTGGAATGCGATCAATGTGGGAGCTGGCTTGCCTGCGATAGCGGCGGGTCAGTCAATCATTTGGTCACTGGTACAC
>JACRYN010000102.1_pt2 | contig 15926 bp, 16 predicted proteins | sample 8023231 | NCBI WGS metagenome assembly JACRYN01 (sample SAMN15756473, study PRJNA655841) | gut metagenome | isolation source: fecal sample D84 from domestic dog with diarrhoea | host: Canis lupus familiaris | place: South Africa: Mmabatho, Mahikeng | collected 2019-09
GTAAAAAAGTGATGGGTATTGAGCGCTCAACTTTTATTTTCCATAACGGTAAGCTAGTTAAAGAGTATCGTAAGGTAAAAGCTGCGGGACATGCTGAACAAATTTTAGAAGACTTAAAAGCACTACAAGCTTAATGCACATCAGCCCGCAGATGCGGGCTTTGTTTTTTGTGATTTTTTAATTTATTGTTTGTTATTGCACACACTTTTTATTTCACAAGCAGTGAAATGGCGATTCCCCACATCACTAAAGCAATAATCGCATCCAATACATTCCACGCTTTCGGATTTGCAAAAATGGGGATAAGCACACGAGCACCATAGCCCAAAGCAAAGAAAAACAACCAAGATGCACACACAGCCCCTAAAGCAAAGTACGCAGGTTGCTCAAACTGTGTTGAAATAGAACCCAGTAAAATAACCGTATCTAAATACACATGCGGATTAAGCCAAGTCAGCGCTAAACACAGCAAAACAATATTCAGTAGATGATGCTTTTCAATGGGACTTGCCTCCAAGCCCTGCTGTGATTTGAAGGCCCGCAGTGCATGTTGGAATCCATAACAAAACAGGAAAAGCGCCCCTGCCCATTTGGAAAACTGAATAATTTCAGGATAGTGCTGAAGCACTTTTGAAAAACCAGAAACGCCCAAGACAATTAAAATCGAATCCGACAGTGCACAGACAAAACATACCCAAAAAACAAACTGCTTTTTAAGCCCCTGTTTTAGCACAAATGCATTTTGAGCCCCAATGGCAATAATAAGGCTCATCCCAACTGCAAGCCCTTGTACATATGTACTTAACATTTTGACTTTTCAACTTAATTGATGATGTCAGGATTATCTTTCATTTTTAATTAAATTAAGTATTATTTAGAAAATATCAATATAACTAAAATATTTTTAGTTTAAAGTGAGTCCCGATATGCTGAATCATAAACAGTGCGACGCATTTTTAGCAGTGGCAGAAACAGGAAGTTTTGACCTTGCTGCTGAACAGCTATGCATTACTGCTTCTGCCGTCACTTTACGCGTACAAAGCCTAGAAAAAAGCTTGGGGCATTTACTGATTGTGCGGGAAAGACCTTGCCGCCCGACACAAGCAGGTCAATCGCTGCTACATTATTTGCAACATAGCCGACTGTTAGAGCAAAGTTTCATTCAGAACCTCACAGGTCATATGAACACCTCTGCTTTTTATCAAATCAACATTGCAACCAATGCCGACTCCTTAGCGACATGGCTGTTGCCCTTGCTACAGTCAACATTAATTGAAAAAAAGATCGTGGTGCATTTTCAGGTCGATGACCAATCACAAACCCATCACTTACTTGAAGCCGGTTTGGTGAATGCCTGCGTGACAGATGAATCACAAGCCATGAAAGGCTGCGTAGCGGAATACATTGGCGATATGAACTATCGTTTTGTCGCCACGCCAACTTTTGCGCAGCAATGGTTTAAACAAGGTGTCAACCGAGAGTCTCTACGTACAGCCCCTGCACTGATCTTTAATGCAAAAGACCAACTCCACACCACGTATATCCAACAAAAGTTTGGACTCAATCCAACTCAATATCCACATCACTTTATTCCATCTTCCAGTGCATTTTTTGATGCGGTTACGATGGGACTCGGCTATGGTTGGTTGCCCTATTATCAAGCCAAACCGCGTTTGGGGGATGGCTCATTGATTGAGGTAGATCCTCAACTCAATATCGATTTACCTTTGTATTGGCACCATTGGAAACAGCAGTCGGTACAGTTAAATGTGCTAACAGATCTCTTGATTGAACAGGCTCACGCAGCGATGAATTAATAAAGCCCTGAGTATAGGTCTTTAAGATATGAAGCCTCTATTGCACTTTCTATTGCACTTTCTATTGCACTTTCCATTGCCCTGACAGTTGAATATTCACTTTTTCGCCTACACCACCCATGGCTTTTTTCATGCCAAAGTCACTTCGGTTAATCACGGCAAAGGACTGGACATCCAGCAGATTGGCATTACTGGCACTTGGTTTTAGGGTCGTGCTAAAGCTAACTGGCTTGGTAATGCCGCGAAGTGTTAAGTTTCCGAAAATATTATATTGACCACCACCCAAATCTTTAAAACTGGTACTTTTAAAGTTAGCGGTTTTGTACTTGGATGCATAAAACAAATCTTCACCCAAAATCATATTTTTCAGTGAAGGTTTACTCAGGCTTAGGCTATTTACATCCATGACAAAATTCGTCGAAGCATACTGTGGTGCTTTGGCATCAAACTGCATGCTGGATTGCACCCGATTAAACTTAGCTCTTACAACGGTTACACCCAAGGATTTAATTTCAAAACCCACATTACTCTCAGGCGTCAATGTCCATGATTGGGCCTGTACTTGAGTGCTGAATGCAAATGTAACACCTGCAATCATCAAAACATTTTTAATGACCGCATAACGTGCAATCTGTTTCGTCTGTTGTTTTCTATCCATGGAACTCGATCCTCGTCGAAATATTTTTATTCGACTGAGAACCTTAGTCTAAATTGGATGGGTCCTGAGTTAAAAATTTGTGTTGTAACTGTTTATATATTTCACTTTGTTGGAATTTATGTAAAAACTCACTGGTTCCCAATGGAAACGCCTTCTCTAAAATATCGCCTCGATAATAAGCCTCACGAACAGGTGTTGCAGACATCGCGTCTTGTAGGCTATCAAGCTCAACCATTTGCCACTCAGGAAAAAGCTGTAAATAATATGAGGAATCATCTTTAAAATGGCCAATCAGTCCAACCTTCGCCTCAGGTGTGACTACATGATTCACCAATTTTTTTACCAATTTCACCCATTTAACATCATTATAAACATCAATTACATGTACAAAGTGAATCCGTTTTTGATGCGCCTCTGAGAAGCTCGATAAAATCATTTCTTCACGTTCAGATACTAAAAATGGATTTTTCGTATTTCGTTCATTTTGTGCAGAGCCTAAAGCCAAAATCACATTTTCACTTTGTTCTAAAGCAATCTTAATGGTTTGCATATGCGCCAAGTGAAATGGCTGGAAGCGACCAATGAATACGAGATAATCAAATGTATATGGCATAAATCTTTTACTTTTTTATGAACTGGTCAGTTGTGTCGATCATAAAATTATGCGACATAATGAGCCCATAAAATTAAACCAAACTTTCTAGCAAGGATAGTACGATGACACTGAGCTGTATTCAACAACCTCATCAACATTTGAATGCAAAATTAGATAATGGCGTACTGACATTAGCCATTCACCGTCCTGAAGCAAAGAATGCGTTGTATGGCGAACTTTATTTATGGATCGCAAAAGCTTTAGATGAAGCAGATCTAGACAATAGCGTTCGTGCTGTCATTCTACGTGGTGAAGATGCGGACTTTACCGCAGGCAATGACATGCAAGATTTTATGAAATCTGCAGCGCAAAAAGGTCAAGCACCTGCGGCTGAAGGCCCTCCATTTATTTTACTTAAATCTGCCGCAAAATTTTCTAAACCGTTGATTGCGGCTGTACGTGGTGTGGCGATTGGTATTGGGGTAACGATCTTATTACATTGTGACTTGGTTTATAGCGACAATACTGCTCTATTCCAGATTCCATTTGTCAGCCTTGGTTTATCTCCAGAAGGTGCTTCAAGCAAATTATTGGTAGAACAAGCAGGTTATCACAAAGCTGCTGAATTACTGCTGACCGCTCAGAAGTTTGATAGTGCAACTGCAGTTGCTGCAAACCTTGTCAACAGTATTGAAGATGATGTGTATGCTACAGCAGCTAAAAAAGCGGCACAATTGTCTGCTTTACCCTTGGCCTCTTTAGTACAGTCTAAAGCGTTGATGAAGCACAATGTGAATGAAATTGTGGCTTGGATTGATCATGAAGCTGAAATTTTCATGGATCGTGTCGGCTCTCCAGAAATGATGGAAGCTGTATCAGCATTTATGCAAAAGCGTAAACCTGATTTCACCCAGTTCAACTAATCCTTGATCGTTGAACGACTAAAAACCACTGTGTTTCACATTACACGGTGGTTTTTTTATTTTCCGTCCCAACATATTTAAGAACCCATTCGGAAAAACTACTTATGTCGAACACTACAGAAAAAAAGCGTTACTTTGAGCCTGCACCACAAGGTATCGATGTTGAAAATTTTAAGAAAGTCATCCAAAGCCGCCGTTCGGTTCGCAAATTTACCAAGAAAGAAATTCCAGCTGATGTGCTTGATGACTGTTTAGATTTGGCCCTACTTGCGCCCAATTCATCTAACTTACAGCCTTGGACTTTTTATGTGGTGCAGAATCCGACTAAGAAAAAACAGCTGGTCAAAGCTTGCCTAAACCAGCTTGCAGCTAAAACGGCGTCAGAACTGATCGTGTGTGTCGCGCGTACAGACCGTAATGATGAAATGGCAAAACGCAATATTACAGAGTTCCCTTTTCCTGAAGCGCCTGCGGCTGTACAGAAATATTATAAGTTCATTCCTTATAACTATAAGACAGGTTACTTAAATGCACTGGGTAACTTTAAGAAAGTGGCTTTCAAAATTGCACGTAGCTTAGACAAACAACTGCCTGTAACTGCATTTAATCAAGCCGATGCTAAACTTTGGGCAAGTAAAACCACAGCTTTAGCTTGCGAGAACCTAGTGCTAGCTTTACGTGCCTATGGTTTCGATAGTTGTATGATGGAAGGTTTTGATGAGCCTTTGGTACGTAAACTGTTAAATCTAAATGATCAGCAATACCCTGTGATGGTGATTGGTGCAGGTGAGCGTGCAGAAGACGGTGTGTTTTTCCCGCAGTATCGTTTTGATCGTGAGTTATTTATTCAGAAGGTTTAATATTAGTTTTCTCAAGGGAATCCTTTCATTAAAGTTTTAATTTCAGGATTAACCTTCGGTTTTACCTACTTTTCTTTCGGGAAAAGTAGGTAAAACCATTGTCATTCGCGAAACTCGTTCTATTCCGTCGTTTATCAATTTAGTCGCAGAAACTTTAACTGATAAATTAAGTCCTGCCTCAAACAGTTGCGAATGCCGTTAACGTGTATCAAATATATTTTTAGGTTCATCATTAAAGAACATCGACCATCTGAATAAACTCAAAAGCGGGCTCTTCATAGGGATGTGTTAATTTTAAAGCCTTTGCCACAGCAGAAGCTTTTTCCTCTGGAACAATGGTTTCCACCCGCCACTCTGGAATTTTCTCCAAAGCATCCAACTCACCTATAAACGGATTTGCGTCTTTTACAGGTTTAAACTGGCCTGTACCCAAAACCTGCCATGCACAGTGTTCATAGTTTCCTATACCACCTGCCCCTGCTTCAAAAATCGCAAGTTTGGTAGATTCAAGATGTGATTCGGGAACATAGTAAATAAGTTTGAGCATGGAACTACTCTTTATGAGAATTTGATAATTTTTCGGACTCGGCTCTTATATCCCAAGTTGAGAAAAGAAACACCGACATGGTTCCTGCTAAATTCACTGCTAATTCTGCATGTCTCGAAGATGGTTTAAAATTCTTCTGCCCTTGTCCATGTGCATCACCAACTTTATTTCTTAATGCACCTAATCCCTCAACAATAGAACTACAACCGCCCAAAATCTGCTTAAAAGTTTGCTCTGTATGTTGTGATGGAGATAGGTTCAACTTTTTGTTTAATAGACGGTACAAATGATTAATATCAGGACTATTTCCGTAATCGATTTCTAACTCATCAAGAATATGCTTACATGTAGATTCTAATAATGTTCTTGATAATGTAATTGCACCTTCAGGATCAGATATTCTCCTATCCAATGCTTTTTGCCAAATACTATGAATATGATCAGAATCCAGTTTCTGTACTAGACCACTTACAATTTGATCCGATGGCGCCGAATCATTTAACTCAAGTTTTTCCAATAAAGGCTGAAATGATTTCCAAATAAACTCTCGACGTTCAGCATAACTAGCATATTCATACTTAATAAATTGCCAAAACTGAGCAAGGTCTCTACATGTTCTAATATATCTTGGAACTAATTTTTGAATATTTTGATTTTCTAAAACTATTTTTCTTAGTTTTTGAAACTCCTCATTATCGCTATTTCCTCCTGTAGCTGCAGAAATTAATAAATTTTGAAGAATTTCAATTTGTATAATTAAATCAGACATATCTACTTACTAAGCAATACTCACCTTGATTGGTATGAGTATATTTTATTCTTTTTTAAAAACCATCATTTTCAATTTTTCCCTTAAAAAACCGCCTCACGGCGGTTTTTTTAATTATCAAAATCACACCTGCAACATATAACCCAAAATCAAAAAGATCAATTGCAAGCTTAAAATCACAGCAAACAACTTCCATCCTTTTTTACGCAACGCAGACTTATCGACTGCTTCGTATGTAACTGTTTTAATCATGTCATCACCTCATACATGAGTGTTGATACTGAAATTGTTTAGTAATCCATCTTTCTTCTATTTTGCATGATATTTGTGCATTTATTACACAATATCACTTTCACATAAATATAAAAGCAAAATCTAAACCAACTTCAACGGGAGAAATAAAAATTAAAAAAACAAAAAGACAATTCAATAAAAAAGCCACCCGAAGGTGGCTTTCAAAACACAGACTTCAGATTAACCAATGAACTTACGTGCATTACGGAACATACGTAACCATGCACCGTCTTCAGTCCACTCTTCAGGCTTCCAAGAATGCTGTACAGCACGGAAGTTACGTTCAGGGTGTGGCATCATAATCGTTGCACGACCATCTTTCGATGTGACACCTGAAATCGCTTCTGGTGAACCATTCGGATTCATTGGATAGTGTTGAGTTGGGTTCCCTTGGCTATCAACATAACGCAAGATCACTTGATTGCCTGCATTTAATGCAGCCAAGTTATCCGCGCTTGTCACCACACGACCTTCACCATGTGCAACTGCGATCGGTAGGATTGAACCTTCCATACCTTCTAACAATACAGAGTTCGATTTTTCAACACGAACGTTTACTGCACGCGCTTCAAACATCTCAGAAGTGTTACGGTGGAAACGCGGCCAAGCTTCAGCACCCGGAATCAGTGGAGCCAATTGCGACAACATTTGACAGCCGTTGCAAATACCAAGAGAGAAAGTCTCATCACGGTTGAAGAATTTTTCAAATTGGTCACGAAGTTTTGGATTGAACAAAACTGATTTCGCCCAGCCACCACCAGCACCCATGACGTCACCGTAAGAGAAACCACCACATGCCACAAGACCTTCAAAGTCATCTAGGCTGATACGACCTGCAAATAAGTCGCTCATGTGCACGTCTACAGTGTTGAAACCAACTTTGTCGAATGCCGCAGCCATTTCAACATGACCATTTACGCCTTGTTCACGTAAGATCACCATGTTTGGACGACGTTCGTTGATGTACGGCGCTTCGATTGGCTCATTCAAATCAAATGTAGGTTTTGCAATAATACCTGCATGTGATTTATCCGTGATCAATGCAAATTCTTGATCCGCTGTTTCTACGTTGTCACGTAGACGTTGGATTTGATGTGATACTTCAGTCCACGCCACTTGCAGGTCTGCACGTTCAAGCACTAAGCCATTTACAGTCAATTGATCAGTGTTGTTTACCGTACCAATGACCGCAATTGCATCGCGTAATGTAGATGCCGCAACTTCTTCTGCAAGTGTTGCCCAATCAGACGCACTGATTTGAAGCACTGCACCAATTTCTTCTGCAAATAGACTTTCAGTTGATTGATCTTCTAAAGCCACACCGAGACGTGCCGCAAACATCATTTCCGCAACAGTTGCAAGCAAACCACCATCACCAATGTCGTGGTAAGCCTTGATTAGGCCACGGTTGTTCCAGTCTTGAACCAATGCAAAGAAAGCCTTGAAGTCGTCAAAACTATCCACATCAGGTGTCACTGAACCAATCGCTTTATAGACCTGAGCAAGGATAGAACCGCCTAGGCGGAACTGACCTTTAGAGAGATCGATACGGACAAGTACTGATTCTTCATTTTTCAATTCAGGCGTTAAGGTTTTACGTACATCAGTCACAGGAGCAAAAGCTGTGATTACACCTGACATCGGTGAAGTCACCGATTTATCTTCGCCTTCATCATTCCAAGTCGTACGCATTGACAAGGAGTCTTTACCCACTGGAATTGCAATACCGAGTGCAGGACACATTTCCATACCGATGGCTTTTACACCTTCAAATAAAGCTTGGTCTTCACCTTTTTGGCCTGCCGCCGCCATCCAGTTTGCAGACAATTTAATGTCACTGATCTGGTCGATTTTTGCAGACATAATATTCGAGATCGACTCTGCAACCGATAAACGCGCAGATGCCGCAGGATTTAACAAGGCAACAGGCGGACGTTCACCCATCGCCATTGCCTCACCTGTATAACCTTGTAAGCTTGTTGTGGTCACGGCTGCATCTGCAACAGGAACTTGCCAACGACCTACAAATTGATCACGTGCAACCATACCAGTAATTGAACGGTCACCAATGGTGATCAAGAATGATTTCGATGCAACCGTTGGATTTTTAAGTACACGGTAAATTGCATCTTTCAAATCTGTAACTTTAGATGCATCAAAGTCGTCGCCTTGACGTTCAATCGTTTCATACGAACGGCTCATACGAGGTGTGCCACCTAGCATGACTTGCATTGGCATATCCACGGCTTTGTTATCAAACAATGGATCGTTCACCGTCAATTGACGCGCTTCTGTTGCCTCACCTAAAACAGCAAACGGACAACGTTCACGTGCACATAATGATTCAAATAATTCTAAAGAACTTGGACGAATCGCCAACACATAACGCTCTTGCGCTTCATTTGACCAGATCTCCATTGGAGACATGCCCGGCTCAAGTGATGGAATCTTACGCAAATCAAGAATCGCACCCAGTTCGTGGTCATTCACCAATTCAGGCATTGCGTTCGAAACACCACCTGCACCCACGTCATGCACAGACACGATTGGGTTGAAGTCTTCCATACGCCAGCATGCATCAATCACTTCTTGGCAACGACGTTCCATTTCAGGGTTTTCACGTTGTACAGAAGCGAAATCTAGGTTTTCACCGAGTTTACCGCTATCTACAGAAGATGCTGCACCGCCACCTAAACCAATAAGCATCGCAGGACCACCGAGAACAATCAGCAAATCACCCGGTTGAATCGCATCTTTTTCCACGTGATCTGGACGGATGTTACCGTAACCACCAGCAATCATAATTGGCTTATGGAAGCCTTTTACATCGCCATTTACATTTTGTTCAAATGTACGGAAGTAACCATTTAACGCAGGACGACCAAATTCGTTGTTAAACGCAGCACCACCCAATGGGCCTTCAATCATAATTTGAAGCGGAGATGCCATACGAGATGGTTTACCGTAGTTTTCTTCCCAAGGCTGTTCAAAGCCCGGAATGTTCAAGTTAGACACGGTAAAGCCTGTTAAACCTGCTTTTGGTTTACCACCACGACCTGTTGCGCCTTCATCACGAATTTCACCGCCCGAACCAGTCGCAGCGCCCGCAAAAGGCGCGATCGCTGTTGGGTGGTTATGCGTTTCCACTTTCATCAAGATGTGAGCCGCTTGGCTCTTGTATTTATAAACGTGGTGACCCGTCGCTTCATCTTTCTTCGGATAGAAACGCTGAGTATCAAAACCAACAATCACCGAAGCATTGTCTTTATATGCCGACAATACATCTGTCGGTGATTCTTTATAGGTGTTTTTAATCATTTGGAACAATGACAATGGCTGTTTTTCACCATCAATTGTCCATTCAGAACCAAAGATTTTATGACGACAGTGCTCTGAGTTTGCCTGAGCAAACATCATCAGTTCAATATCGTGCGGATTACGACCGAGCTTGTTAAAAGCAGCAACTAAATAATCAATTTCTTCATCAGAGAGTGCAAAACCAAACTCAGAGTTCGCTTTTACTAAAGCATCTTTACCCTGACCTAAAATGTCGATTGCATTTAAAGGTTTTGGAGCCGTTTCAGAAAACAATGCCGCAGCGTCTTCAATTTGATTGAACACACTTTCAGTCATACGGTCATGTAAAACTTGTTTTACTGCATCCGATACTTCAGAAATACCCTTTAAAGTAAACAAAACACCGCGTTCTAAGCGGTGTATCGGGGTATTACAGTTGGCAAAAATATCCGTTGCCTTTGATGACCACGGCGAGATTGTACCTACACGTGGCGTCACAAGGACTTGAACTTCATCACTTGTCGCTTCGCGAACTTGGAAGGTTGCGCCATCATTTAATAGCTGCAAAGCAGATTGCTGTTGTTGCTCGTCGAGCGCTTGGTCGAAAAGGTAAACCCATTGGCTTTCTATTGATTGAACAGAACTGATAGACGATAGACGTGTTAAAAGTTGTGTTTGCTTAAAAGAAGAGTGTGCAGGTGCACCGGCAACGATAAACATGCTGTTTTTGGCTCCACGGGCAGGTCTAGACAACCTACCTCAATGTGACTTGAAGAGAGCGCATATTCTACTGTGTATTGCCAAAATCAGCTAGTCGTCTACGACTTAAAAAAGTGAGATTTCTTTGTTTTAAAAGATCAATTTACTTTGACTTTAAAAATCAAACATGATTAGTAACAAATGTTTTAAGGGATAAATTTCAAAGATGCCCGACTTTTGGGCTTTTGTTGGGTTCTAAAAACCCTCTTCAATTGATTTTTAAGCTGCAAATAACGAAGTCGATAGCCTCCTTGAGAACAAACATGACTGCTTTAAGATGTTTTATTTCTGAAAACTTAATACTGCATAAATTAAAAGACAACTTATGTCGCAGCCCTCTAGAGCTCGTCACACTTTTTTGGCATGATGAAGCCAATGACTTACTGAATAACGATAAATGATGCAAATGCGTTGGTTGGAACTGCTCTCAACAGTTCGTATTGGAAGTAAAAAACAAAATACCGAATTGGCACGTAGCCCATTTCACAAAGATTATGATCGAATTATTTTTTCTCAAAGTTTTCGCCAACTGAACCGAAAAACCCAAGTCCATCCACTGACTCAACACGATGGCATTCATACTCGTTTAACGCATTCGCTTGAAGTCTCCTGTATTGGCCGCTCTCTTGGCATGCTGGCAGCGGAAAAGATCAAAGATGAACTACCAATGTGGATTTCCCCTGCCGATGTTGGAGCCATTATTCAAGCGGCTTGTTTAGCACATGATATTGGGAACCCACCGTTTGGTCATGCGGGTGAATATGCTATTCGTGAATGGTTTGACGATGCGTCACATGGCAACTTTTTAGAGAAACTTTCCGCAGAAGAACAAGCCGATGTACGTCAATTTGAAGGTAATGCCCAAGGTCTACGCTTACTGACTAAAATTGACTATCACCCTAATGATGGTGGCATGCGTCTGACCTATGCAACACTTGGGGCTTACTTAAAATATCCATGGTTGTCTAAAACCATCGAATCACAAGGCAATACTCCTGCCAGTAAACGTGCCAAATTTGGTTGCTATCAGGCAGAAAAAGAAATCCTGCAACAAATCGCAGAGCAACTTGGACTGATTCAACTGGGTGAATATCATTATTGCCGTCATCCACTGACTTATTTACTTGAAGCAGCAGATGATATTTGCTACGCCCTGATTGACCTTGAAGATGGCATTATTTTAAACATGTTGTCTTATGAAGAAGTCGAACCGATTTTTTTAAGCTTGCTGGGTGAATATAGCGCACCAACTGAACTGTCGATGCCAGATACCACATGGCAGCAAAAAATTGCAGCCTTACGCGGACGAGTGATGAAACGTCTGGTTGAAGAAGTCACATCGGCATTTGCTAAGCATCATTTTGAAATTTTAAACGGACAACTGGCTGGCAGCTTACTGCAATACTGCGCTGCTGATATTGAGCTAGGCATTAACCGTGCAAAGGATTTAGCACGCGATAAAATATTTGAACACCCACAAAAAGCGGGTTTGGAAATTATTGCCCATCAAAGCTTACAAAATATTTTAGATGCCTTTATTCCGCTCACTACACCGCATAAAACATTGAGCTTTAAAGAACAACGCTTAATGGCTATTTTATGTCGTTCTGGTGCGCACTTTGGTAGCAACCATTATGAAAATATCATGCAGGTCTTAGATATTATTTCTAAATTTTCAGACCACCAAGCGTATAACTTGTCTCAAGAATTACAAGGCAATAAGGCAGGATTGATTTAAACGTGTCATCAGCATCCAGTTTGATGATAAAGCCATCAATCCGAACTCAATTTTCCGTGAGTCTTTTGCCTTTCTGCTCAATGCTCACTACTATGCAACCATTGATAAAAAAGTGAATCACACAACATGATCGGATGTCTTATTGGTGAAGTCTTCGCACTAGAAGCACCCACCGTACTTTTAAATGTAAATGGTGTCGGTTATGAAATTGATACACCACTGACAACCTTCTGCCAGCTACAAAAAGGCCAGAAAATCACCTTATGGACGCACCTTGCCGTGCGTGAAGATGCTCAACTGCTTTATGGCTTTTTACATCAACAAGAAAAAATCATTTTTCGTACCCTGTTAAAGGTCAACGGTGTCGGCCCTAAAATGGCTTTAGGTATTCTTTCCACGCTCAGTGTCGACATGTTGATTCATACTGTCGAACATGAAGATATCAATACACTGGTTAAAGTACCGGGCGTGGGTAAAAAAACTGCTGAACGCCTCATGATCGAACTACGCGATCGCTTTAAAGCGATGTCTTCAGGCACAGTACCAAGCAACTCAACCGTTGAACAAATCCAGTTCACAGGCAACTCTGCCGTGGCAGAAGCCGAAGCTGCATTGCAGTCTTTAGGGTACAAACCTCTAGAAGCACAGAAATTGGTCAATGCTGCAAAAGGTGATTTTACTGAAGCAAGTGACATCATCCGTGCTGCACTTAAGTCGATGAATAAATAATCCAAATAGACACACCAATACACCTAAATTGGATACACGAAGGCGACATGGATGTCGCCATGTTGGATTGGGATATAAGGACATATCCTCAATCCAACACAAGATTTTTGTTACTTTTGATCTTTCAAAAGTAAGGCAATGCCTACACAATGGTACCTAAACACAAATCATAATTTGAGGCTGTGCCTCGAAAGTTCAGCCAGAGATTGATTTAACTATATGCAAGACCGTCTCATCGGTGGTTCCGAAAAACCCGAAGATCATATCGACCGCGCTATCCGCCCGACCTCACTCGATGACTACATCGGTCAGCCCGTAGTTCGTGAGCAAATGGAAATCTTTATTGGCGCAGCACGTGGTCGTTGTGAAGCCCTCGATCACACCTTAATTTTTGGTCCACCGGGACTAGGTAAAACCACACTTGCCAATATTATTGCCCGTGAAATGGGTGGAAACCTCAAGTCGACTTCAGGCCCCGTACTAGAACGGGCTGGGGATTTGGCAGCCATGCTGACCAACCTTGAAGAAGGTGATGTGCTGTTCATCGACGAAATCCACCGTCTTTCCCCCGTGATTGAAGAAATTCTTTACCCAGCCATGGAAGACTACCAACTCGACATTATGATTGGTGAAGGTCCTGCGGCTCGTTCAATTAAGCTCGACTTACCCCCTTTTACTTTAGTTGCCGCAACCACACGTGCTGGACTCCTCACCTCTCCTTTACGTGACCGTTTTGGCATCGTGCAACGCCTTGAGTTCTATTCAGTCACTGACTTAACGCATATTGTGACTCGTTCAGCCAATTTGATGGATGTACCTATTACACGTGAAGGTTCAGCAGAAATTGCACGTCGTTCACGTGGTACACCGCGTATCGCCAACCGTTTACTACGTCGAGTTCGTGACTATGCGCAAGTCAAAGGTACTGGTGAAGTGACACAAGATATGGCTCAGCGTGCCCTCGATATGCTCAATGTCGATAAAGATGGTTTAGACACTTTAGACCGTCGTTATTTGAGTATGTTACTTGAACGTTTTGATGGCGGCCCTGGTGGTGTAGAAGCTCTGGCAGCAGCGATGGCTGAAGACTCAGGTACTTTAGAAGATGTGATTGAACCATATTTGATTCAACAAGGTTATGTCATGCGGACAGCCCGTGGCCGTATTGCCACCAATATGGCATATTTGCAGTTTGGTATGACACCGCCCGAACCGAAGGATAAACCCTAAAATACCTGTTTAATGCAAAAGAAGGAGGCTTAATGCCACCTTCTTTTGCATTCACTATTTATTCTTTGTTTCTTTAAACTCATTAAAGTCTGCTTTACGGATCATGGCATGAATACCTTTGGTACGATCAACTACTTGAGATACCTCAAAGTCTGTAGCGGCACTTAAATAAGCATATGCAATTTCTTCTGAAATACCATATTCATCAACCAAAAAGCGAATCGCTTCACGTGTTGATTTACGCATTGCTTCGTCCAAATCTTCGTCTAAACCAGGCGTAATCCAAAACTCCGCATTCTCTGCTAGAGGTTGTCTAATGGTTTTACCAGGTACTTTATCCTTGCCCGCCTTTAACAGCGTAATTTTAAACGTTGCCCTCGCTGACCCCTCTAGAGCAGTCAAGGAAACTTCACCATCTCCTTGAACAAAATGACTATCACCTGTATAGAACAGTGCACCTGGCACTTGTACAGGGTAGTATACCGTTGCCCCAGCACTTAACTCATTAATATCAATATTTCCTCCATAAAATGATGGGGGTACTGAATGCACAGGTTCGCTTGTATTTGCAGCCACCCCCATAGTCCCCATAAATGGGTTTAAAGGAAAGCGGATTGATGGACCTGTATCAGTTTTTAAAACACCTTCCCAAACTCCATTTTTATTTTTTTCAATTGGCGTAAAGATAGAAACATTACCGTATGCATCTGGATTATTTGCTGAAGCTCCATCCATCTTTTTACGCTTTGGAAACTCAGGTAATGTACCCTTTCCATGTCTATTTGAAATCACACCATAAGGAACTCGTGGTTCAACTTTTAAGATTTCAACTTTTAAAATATCCCCAGGCATTGCACCATCAATTGCAATTGGACCTGTGATGATGTGTGGACCATCTTTATGAAAATCATGCTTTAAATTGGAGCGCGTAATTAATTTTGCTTCATCTAGAACATTTTCAGATTCAACCCCATGCGATGAAAAATACTTTTCAGCATCTCTCCCCTGATCTTCAAGCAATCCTTCATGTGAAACAGTATCAAAGGTCACTGTACTTTCCGATGGAACTGTTAATACAGGTTTAGCATTCTTATTTGGTAAATAGCCCCATGTAATTGTTTTTAATGTACTTGGAACATAATAATTCCCTTGATATTCACCTTTTTTTAATAACATTGGCTTATTTTCTAGTTGTTTTAAAACCTGAAAGTCATCAGCAAAAGTGAAAGATGAAAGTGCTAAAAGACCAGATGTGACAGCTATAGATAATGCTAAACGCGTTGACATATGTAAATTTCCCTAATTTAATTACATAACGCTAAAAGCAAATTTAATGCCATTTTAAGTTATTATTCACGTTTTAATAAAGTTATACCTAGTCGCTCTATTAGTCAGCTTCTTAATACAATACTGGTTATGCATTTATAAAATATTTAAATAACATTATCTTTTTTTTAAACGAGAATCCATCACAAGCCTTGGCTATACATCCCCTCTCGACAATTTATAAAGAGGAAATTTCTCTCACCTCTTCGACCAGCATTAACTCACACGCCCCATTCCCTGTGTCTGTCCGACTCAGTGAACTGCGCCACGTCCAACCATCAGCCGATTTAACTTCAACCAGTTGCCCTTTTAAATAAACCATGTCGTCTACATCAATATCTGCAAGTTTTTGTGCAACAACTTTATTGGCTGGGATCAAATGCG
>JACRYN010000124.1_pt1 | contig 15817 bp, 17 predicted proteins | sample 8023231 | NCBI WGS metagenome assembly JACRYN01 (sample SAMN15756473, study PRJNA655841) | gut metagenome | isolation source: fecal sample D84 from domestic dog with diarrhoea | host: Canis lupus familiaris | place: South Africa: Mmabatho, Mahikeng | collected 2019-09
GTACTGAATGGCATTCGGCTGCTATTGCATCTGATGTTGCAGCAAGTATTTATGACTTAGAAATTTTACACAGCAATATTGAAGATAATCCTGAGAACACTACGCGTTTCTTGGTGATTGGTCGTGAAAGAATACCGCAAAGTGGTAATGATAAAACGTCATTGCTGATTTCTGCACATGATCGTGCAGGTGCATTATTGGAAATCCTTGCACCATTTGCAAAGCACAACATTAGTTTGACCAGCATCGAAACGCGTCCTGCATTGCCTGAAAAATGGGCTTATGTTTTCTTCATTGACCTAGAAGGGCATGTGGAACAAGACAATGTTAAAGCGGCGATTGAAGAGATTCGTCCACTGGTGAAAGAAGTTCGAGTATTGGGTTCATACCCGATTGCAGTACTGTAATCTCTAAGGTGGTTGGGTTTACTCTAAACTCAACCATGTACACCACTTGTAAGAATGGAAAGGTCACATGTCGTTTGCTCCAGCCAATGAAGGTATTGCGAAGTTAAAACCATATCAACCGGGTAAGCCAATCAGCGAATTAGAGCGTGAATTGGGAATGACCGATATTGTTAAACTTGCCTCAAATGAAAACCCTTTGGGTTGTTCGGACAAAGTCAAAGAAGCAGTTGCTGCTGAATTGGCGGAAATTGGACGATATCCAGACGGTGGTGGTTTTATCTTGAAGGATCAAGTTCATGCGCAGTTTGGTGTAGCACATGATTGTATTACTTTAGGTAATGGCTCAAACGATCTACTTGAAATTTTTGCCCGTGCATTTGTTTCAGATAAAGACTCGGTGGTGTATAGCCAACACGCATTTGCAGTTTATGCTTTGGTCACGCAAGCCATCAATGCCCAAGCGATTGAGGTACCTGCTCAAGGTTTTTCGCATGACCTTGACGCGATGGCGGCGGCAATTAAAGACAATACCAAATTGGTGTTTATTGCGAATCCCAATAATCCGACAGGAACTTGGTTTGAAGAGGCTGAATTTGAGCGCTTCATGCAAAAAGTACCGAGTCATGTGATCGTGGTTTTGGATGAGGCTTATGTGGAATATTTCCCAGAAAACTTTAATAGCTTAAAGTTTTTAGCACAGTATCCGAACCTGATTGTTAGCCGTACCATGTCAAAGTGCTTTGGTTTAGCGGCATTACGTGTTGGCTTTGCTTTAGCATCGGCAGAAGTGACAGATTTCTTAAATCGTATTCGTCAGCCGTTTAACGTCAACCATTTAGCCATGGTGGCAGCAGTTGCTGCACTAAAAGATGAAGATTTCATTGAGAAATCACGTGTGGTCAATAAAGCGGGCATGGTGCAACTTGAAACAGGTTTTAAAGCGCTAGGCCTAAACTATGAGCCTTCTCGTGCCAACTTTATTTTGGTCGATATACAAGCCGATCCTGCACAAACTTTTAATGCTTTATTAAAAGAAGGGGTGATTGTTCGTCCTGTGGGCATCGCCAATCATTTACGAGTATCGATTGGAACTGAAGCTGAAAATACGAAATTTCTAACGGCTTTGGCCAACGTACTAGGTTTAGAGGCGAACGCTTAAATTATGTCTGTGCCACTATTTGAAAAAGTTGCATTTATTGGTCTTGGACTGATTGGTTCAAGTCTTGCACGGGTGATGATTGCTGAAGGTTTAACCCAAAATATTGTAGCCTCTACACGTTCGGAAAAAACCTTACAGGATGCCCAAGCTTTGGGCTTAATCCAACAGGGGTATAGTGATCCTGTGCAGGCGGTTCAAGGTGCGGACTTGGTGGTTTTGGCCTTGCCTGTTCGTGCAACGCAAAAAGTATTGGAAACCATCAAACCATATTTGCAAGAACATACGATTATTACCGATGTGGGCAGTACCAAAGGCAATGTGGTAGACGCGGCCAAAGCCGTGTATGGCGAAGCATTACCTGTTGGCTTTGTACCGGGGCATCCAATTGCGGGGGCAGAACATACAGGTGTGCATGCAGGTAAGGTCGATTTATTTGCAAATCATAAAGTGATTTTGACACCGTTACCAACCAGTGCTGATTGGGCCGTAGAGAAACTGATCCAACTATGGCAAGCTGCGAAAGCAGAAGTAATTTGTATGGATGTGGCCAAGCATGATGAAGTCTTGGCGCATACCAGTCATCTTCCGCATTTGATGGCTTTTAACTTAGTTGAACAACTGGCAAACCGTGAAGATAATTTAGATATTTTTCGCTATGCTGCGGGGGGCTTCCGCGATTTTTCTCGAATTGCGGCAAGTGACCCACAAATGTGGCACGACATCTTTTTTGCCAATAAAAAAGCCATTTTAAATGCCGTAGATGGTTTTGAAAACCAACTGGCTACGATTCGTAAACTCATTGAAGATGAAGATTCACATGCTTTAATGGGCTTGCTTGGACATGCGCAAGCAGCACGCCAGCATTTTAACCATATGCTCGCTCAAAAACCTTTCATGGAGAACAATAAAGTGACGACACAGCAATTCACCATATTACCGGGTAAAAAGAGTTTCCAAGGTAAGTTTAGCGTGCCAGGTGATAAATCTGTGTCACACCGTTCAATCATGTTTGGTGCAATTGCGGAAGGAACGACGCATGTGACAGGTTTCTTGGAAGGTGAAGATGCGTTAGCAACCTTACAAGCCTTCCGTGATATGGGCGTGAGCATTGAAGGTCCTAAAAATGGTGAAGTGACGATTCATGGTGTGGGCGTAAATGGCCTAAAAGCACCAGCAAGTGCGCTTTACATGGGTAACTCAGGTACTTCGATGCGTCTGCTTTCAGGCATGCTTTCTGCGCAAAAATTTGACTCTGTAATGACGGGTGATGCATCACTGTCAAAACGTCCAATGGAACGTATTGCTAAACCATTACGTGAAATGGGTGCACAGATTCAAACCACAGGTGAGCGTGGTACACCTCCTGTTTCGATCACTGGAAACCAAGCTTTGCAAGGCATTCACTATGATTTGCCAATGGCATCTGCGCAGGTGAAATCTGGGATTTTATTGGCAGGCTTGTGGGCAGCAGGTGAAACATCGGTCACAGAACCTGAACCTACACGTGACCATACTGAACGTATGCTACGTGCATTTGGTTATGACGTGAAAACAGAAGGCAACCGTATTTCACTGCAAGGTGGTGGTAAGTTAGTTGGTACAGAGATTCAAGTGCCATCAGATATTTCATCGGCTGCTTTCTTTATGGTGGGTGCTGCGATTACTGAAGGTTCAGACGTCACTTTAGAAGCGGTGGGCATTAACCCAACGCGTACAGGTGTGATCGAGATTTTGAAGCAAATGGGTGCGGACATTACGGTTGAGAATGAGCGTATTGCAGGTGGTGAGCCGATTGCAGACATTCGTATTCAAGGCACACGTACACTCAAAGGGATTCATATGCCTGAAGATCAAGTGCCATTGGCGATTGATGAATTCCCTGCATTGTTCATTGCAGCGGCATGTGCTGAAGGGCAAACCGTATTAACGGGTGCTGCTGAGCTGCGTGTGAAAGAATCAGACCGTATTCAAGTGATGGCGGATGGTTTAAAAACCATGGGTATCGATTGTACGCCGACTGACGATGGCATCATCATTGAAGGTAAAGGTCATTCGGGCGAGTGGGGTGCGATTTTCACTGGTGGCGAAATTGAATCACATCACGATCACCGTATTGCGATGAGTTTTTCAATGGCCGGCTTACGCACCTCTGGCGAAATTAAAATCATTGGTACTGAAACGGTTGCCACAAGTTTCCCGACCTTTACGCAATTGAGCAATCAAGCTGGTTTAGCGATCCAAGTCACTGAATAAGACTAAAGCTTAGATATTTTGTATGAAAACAGCCAAGCTTTTGCTTGGCTGTTTTGTGTTAAGTCATTATGCTAAACCCATATAACAAAAAAGCCTTTGGGATGATCAATGAGAAAATTACAATTTACAGCACAGCATGGACAGCAGCAGGAAGTAAGTGAAAGTGGTGTAGTACAGAAGCAAGTACAAGACCTACTGGTTCAAAAGTTAGGTCAATTTGGTTTTGAAACTTTGCCACAAAGTGGTGATCAGGTGGCTGTGAGTGTCGATGATCATACTTTGCCCCTGTCTATTACGTGTCAAGGTCATGACAGTGAAGGAAATCTGGTGTGCGAAATTGCGTCTTATCCAGATGAGGGGCAAGACTGGTTAGACCGAATTGCTGAACGAAGCTTATTAAATCAATTGGCACAAGCGGTTGAAACCACACTAAAAACAGATAAAAGTTTTACTGAGTTTGAGTGGAAAGGCTAATTGAATAGATAAAAAAATGCTGAATTGGTTTTTTCTAATTCAGCATTTTTTAGAACAGAACACGTTTAATATTTTGATGGGGAAATGTGCTTATAACTGTATTTGCTAGAAGCCTTATTCCACACGTAACCACGTCTGGCTGCGTCCCACAGCAGAAACGCCTAAATAACCTCTTAAGAATAGTTTTTTCCCATTTGGGCTAATTTTACCTTTTAGGCTATACAGCTTGCCTGAAACGGGATCAATGATTTTGCCATGCGTATAATTAATATTATTTTCAGTTTTTAAACCTGTAATCACTTGCATGCCAATAATAGGCTTATCGGTGTAGGGTGCAGGGCAGTTGGTACAGAACTCTTTAGCTGTATAACCTGGACGAGGAGTTGCTTTCAGTGCAGTTCCAGCATAAGTCCCATTGGCTTGCTTTTCAATTTTCACCAGACCTTTAGGCTCTCCAGTTTTATCATCGATATAACGCCAAGTTCCTATAATGTCCTGAGCACAGGCTGATGTGGTGGCTATAGTGACTAAAACTGCCCCGAGAATTGTTTTCATAAAATCCCTGAATATTTTAAAAATTATTTAAATGAATAGCTCTCACGAGCTAAAGTATTGATTGTATAACTTATTATTTGAATAATGATGTGCAGAATATATCAAGTTCAAGCGTAGATTGTTGCATAAACTACCATTAGCAGGGTTCAACCCTCACTTATTTTTAAAACAGGTATTTGATGGAGGTAGTGCTGATTGAGTTTAGCGCTCAAAAGGGAGCTTAAAATTATTTTGGGAACAGAAGAGATATAAGGGAAGACTAATGAAGCTGCTGGAAATGGCTTATTAAGCGTTGGAATAGAAAAAGAGATACATCTAGATTAAAAATAAAAAGTTCAAGAAAGAAAGGGGCTAATGTTAGACAGCCATTTCTTTCCTGAACTGAGTGATGCGTTAAATCCACAGGAAACGTGTAATCGCAATACGTAACTGTTTTAAGTAACCTGTAAAGAAATGGTTTGCACCAGGTAGTACAGTCACTAAATGGCGCTGCGGTTTAGCCCATGTAATCATGTCAGACAGTAAGGTAACTTCATCGGCTTCGCCATGGATGAATAAGATGTCACCTTTAAGTTGTGGTGTTACATAGTGGCGCACACCTGCGACCGTTGCCGTTGGTAGACCACATAAAATGGTTTGTTTTGGTCGAATTTCTTCTTGTAAAGCATCATAGCATTTTGCCATGACATGCGCACCGAAACTAAAACCACCTGCATAGAAGGGTAAAGTTGTATGTGCTGCACGAGCATGCTTAATCACTTCAAGAACATCATCAGTTTCGCCATGACCTTCGTCGTGTAGACCAACACTTTGACCTGAGCCACGGAAACTTGGACGGTACACAATGCAACCGCGTTCTAAGAACATTTGCGCAAGCAATGCTGGAACCTTGTGTTGAGGCGTACCACCTTGGAGTGGATGGGGGTGAGTAACTACCGCGAATCCTTTCACTTCACCCTGTGGATAATCTACAAAAACTTCAATTTGCCCAACTGGACCTTGAATGAACATCTGCTCAGACATAGAGAATCGATACATATAACAGGAGAATGGGCTAGTTTAACCGTTTATGCTTATTAAAAACACAGATTGGCAATAAAATAAGTCTACTGTTATAGTCTGTTTAATTGTTTTTTAATCAGGTTGTCTATGCTCGCCCTTGTTTCTCCCGCTAAAACTCTAGATTACCAAACTGCTTTACCTACCGATCAGTACACACAACCCAGATTGCTACAACATTCCCAAGAATTGATCGAAGTTAGTCGCAAGTTGTCGGCAAGTGAAATTGCAAACTTAATGAGCGTGAGTGAGAAAATTGCCACTTTAAATGTAGCGCGCTTTCGTGATTGGCAGTCAGAATTTAGCTTTGCCAATGCACGACAAGCCATGTTTGCTTTTAAAGGTGATGTTTATACAGGTTTAGATGCTTATCATTTATCTGCAGATGACATTCAATATGCGCAGCAGCATTTAAGAATGTTATCGGGTCTGTATGGTTTGTTACGTCCATTGGATTTGATGATGCCTTATCGTTTAGAAATGGGCACTAAACTTACGAACCCTCGCGGACACAATTTGTATGAGTTTTGGGGCAATCACATTACTGATTTAATCAACCAAGATTTAGAACAAGCTGGTTCTCAAATTTTGCTGAATATTGCTTCTGATGAATACTATAGATCTGTGAAAGAAAGCAAAATCCAAGCAGAAGTTATTAAACCTGTGTTTTTAGATCAGAAAAATGGCAAATATAAAGTCATTAGTTTCTATGCCAAAAAAGCACGTGGTTTGATGGCTCGCTATATGATTGAAAATCAGATTGATCAAATCGAAGGCTTAAAATCCTTTAATACTGATGGCTATTATTTCGATGCAGACAGCTCGCTAAAAGGCGAGTTGGTCTTTAAACGAGATGAACAGGCAGCATAAGGAAAGGGCATTGCAATGGTGCGGTATATAAAACAGTTTCAGGACTATTGGACACATACCGCAAGCCAGTTGGATTTAACTGTGAGTAGTTGTGAAGAACTTTATGGAGCACTGTATAGCGCCTATAGTGAATCACAACGGCATTATCATACGGTGCAGCATATTGTTGAGTGTTTAGAACATTTTCATGACATTAAAACCCACCTAACAGATGCTTTATCTGTTGAGTTGGCCATTTGGTTTCACGATGTCATTTACAATCCGCAAGCACATGACAATGAACAGCAAAGTGCTGAGTACATGAAGCAGGTGCTTGAAAGTGTGCTGGTTGCTGAACAAATGGAAAAGATTTATGCATGGATTTTGGCAACCCAAGCACATGCACCGACAGCTAACTTGGATTTAGCTTATCTACTGGATATTGATCTGGCAATTTTAGCCAGTAATCCTATTCGTTTTGCTGAATATGAACGCCAAATTCAGCAAGAATATGCTTGGGTTGAGCCTTCACTTTATGCACAGAAACGTCAGCAGCTGTTAAGGCACTTTTTAGAAATGCAGCCTCTGTATCAAACACCACTTTTCCAAAAGCGCTATGAGCATCAGGCTAAGCAGAACTTAGCCCAAATTTTAAGTGTTTAGAGCCCTTTAAACGCTTCGATGGCACGCACACGGCTGGATTTTAAATCTACGATTGGTTTGGGATAGTCTAGTTCCATATTCGGCTGCCGAGCATAAGGTTCATGAATGCTTTTGGCATCTAAATGTGCAAGCTCTGGTAACCACTGTCGAATATAGTCACCATGACTATCAAATTTCTGCGATTGGCTTACAGGATTAAAGACTCGGAAGTAAGGCACAGCATCGGTGCCTGTGGAGGCACACCACTGCCATCCACCATTATTGGCAGCCAAGTCACCATCTGCCAAATGTTGCATAAACCACTGTTCGCCCAGTCGCCAATCAATCAACAAGTTTTTCGTTAAGAACATTGCGACAATCATCCGCACTCGATTATGCATCCAGCCTGTCGCAAGGAGTTGTCGCATACCTGCATCCACAATTGGAATACCAGTACGACCTTGTTGCCATGCTTTTAAATCCTCGGGTGCATCTCGCCAAACAATTCGTTGTGTGTTGGCTTTAAATGGCAGATGTTTAGAGACATGCGGAAAATCAAATAGAATATGTTGATAAAACTCCCGCCAAAGTAATTCATCTAACCACGTTTGCTGGCCTGTATTATCAATCATAAATTGACCATGTTGAGCACGAAACAGGGCATTGAGACACTGGCGGATAGATAGGATTCCAATATTTAAATAGGTTGAAAGTTGGCTCGTACTATTCAGAAAGGGGAAGTCCCTTTCTTTCTGATAGTCACTAACTTTATGCTCAATAAAATCATCGAGCACTGAAAGTGCATAGGCTTCTGTTTCAGGCCAATAAGCTTTAATTTGATTTAATTCATTCGTATTTGCATCAATCAGTGATTCAATGTGAGGAATGCTTGTATTTAAATCGGCAGGAAGCTGTATGGGCTGCTGTGCAGAAGGAAGTGGGTAGCACTGAGGTAAGCCAATATTTAAACGTTCATAACAGGTTTTTTTAAAAGCGCCAAAGACTTGATAGGGTTTACCTGATTGGTTACGAATACTGTTTAAAGGAAATATCGTCCGATCTTGAAATAGGGTAAATGCAATGGCATGTTGATCGAGACACTTTTGTATTTCAGCATCACGTTTCAGCTCATTTACGCCCACTTCGAAATTTGCAAAGATCTGTTGTACTTGAAGTACATGACATAAGGATGAAAGTTGAACAGGGATATCACGCCACAGAGGAATGTTTAAAATAACCAGTGGAATATTGAGCTCAGCCAGATTTTGTTTCAAATCTTCCAATTGTCGGACATATAAATCTATTTTTACAGCGGCATCATGGTGTAATAGCCATTGTTCAGGAGATAAGATGACTAAAGCAAGCATAGCCCCGTCTTGGCTTGCATGCCAAAGTGCAGCATTATCATGTATGCGAAGGTCTTGTCGAAACCAAATTATGTTCATCAAAAGTTAATCAACTGTAATTTTTTGAAATATAAAATATTACAAAATTGAGCACTTTGATCATATTTTCTTGGCATGTCTTTCACTTAATCTTATGTTATTGAAATAATTAAATCAGAAAAAACTATAAAGTGTGAATATGCTTTTTATCAGATAAGTGTGTTGACCCTCATGTAATTTGTTATGATTTGTAATCATGCTAAAACAGTTATGGATATTGTGAATACCGTGAAAAAGATTCTAATTCCTATTTTTGTATTAGCTGTTTGTTTGCTTGGTTTTGTTGTTTTTCAGGATACTGAAACTAAAAAGCAACAAGAGCTGAATCAACTCATGAACAGTGCTGAACCTAAAGTACAAAACTTGAGTCCGATCTCAAAGGTAACGGTCGTCCCTGAAAAAGTTACGCGCCCATTTCAAAGTGATGCTGAAGTGGTAATAGAACAGGTCTCGATCAAAGTACTTTGATGTTCATAATTGAATAAAAAACGCATGAATCACTTATCATATTGAATTTTAATCAAAAATAAATTTTAAAACAATTAAAAATCAGTGTGTTATAATCCGCGCCGAGATATCTTGAATTTTAGACTTTGATTCTAAAATGACATTTTTGTTGAAAGCTGCATACGGTTTATGCGGCTTTTTTGTTTAGGTATATATGGTGTAAGTTTCAACTTAAATCATTCATGGCTAAATAAACTTTTCCTGAGTTGAGGAAATTTGGCATATCCATTGCTTTAACTTGCAAAAATTGAATTAGATGTTCAGTGTGTTGAATCTAGCAAATTTTGAAAAGTTATACAGTTTTAGAAGTTTATTTACAGGGGCTAGGTCATGACGACTCCTAATCCATCTTCAGAAAATATGCTCGAGCGTATGTTCAAACTGAGTGAAAATAAAACCAGTTTTCGTACAGAGCTTCTTGCAGGTGTAACCACATTCTTAACGATGTGTTACATCATTATTGTGAATCCAATGATTTTATCCGAAACGGGGATGGATCATGGGGCTGTCTTTGTAGCAACTTGTCTTGCAGCCGCAATTGGTTGTTTAGTGATGGGCATTGTTGCGAATTATCCTATTGCACTCGCACCAGGTATGGGTTTAAACGCTTACTTTACCTATTCGGTATGTTTGGGTATGGGGGTACCTTGGCAGACCGCTTTAGCGGCCGTGTTTGTATCAGGTTTTATATTCATTGCGATCAGCATGTTTAAAATCCGTGAAGCTATTGTGAATGCAATTCCAATGTCACTTAAGCTTGCAATTGGTGGTGGGATTGGTTTATTCCTTGCATTAATTGCTTTAAAAAATGCAGGGATTATTGTCGATAATCCAGCAACTTTGGTGGGATTAGGTGACTTAAAGCAACCAACTGTTCTTTTGGCTTTATTCGGTTTCTTAATGGTGGTTGTGCTACATCACTTTAAAGTGCGCGGTGCAATTATTATCAGTATTCTAGCTTTGACTGCTATTTCAACTGCATTGGGTTTAAGCGAATTTAAAGGTGTGGTGGGGGAGATTCCATCAATTGCTCCGACATTCATGCAGATGGATTTCAAAGGTCTTTTTACTGCGAGTTTAGTGGGTGTTATTTTTGTATTCTTCTTGGTCGATTTATTTGACTCAACGGGGACATTGGTTGGTGTGTCACACCGTGCAGGTTTACTGAAAGATGGCAAGCTTCCACGTTTGAAAAAGGCTTTGTTTGCAGACTCAACTGCAATCGTTGCGGGTGCAGCATTAGGTACATCTTCAACAACGCCATATATTGAGTCTTCAGCAGGTGTTGCTGCGGGTGGTCGTACAGGCTTAACCGCAGTTGTGGTTGCAGTGCTTTTTATTTTATGTTTATTCTTGGCACCATTAGCTCAGTCTGTACCTGGTTTTGCAACCGCTCCAGCTCTGTTATTTGTTGGTGTGTTGATGATTCAGGGGATTACCCATATTGATTGGGATGATATTACTGAAGCAGTACCTGCATTTTTAACGATTGTCTTTATGCCATTTACTTACTCAATTGCAGATGGTATTGCAATGGGCTTTATCAGCTATGCATTGGTTAAACTGTTCACAGGTAAGGCAGCAACTGTACCGTATATGGTTTGGATTGTTGCTGCGCTTTGGGCACTGAAATTTGCAATGTTTGGTGGCTAATTCACCAAATATTGATAAGGGTGTAAACTCCGTTTACACCCTTTTTTATTTTTTAAAGAGGAAGAGATATGAGTCAATTGGAGCTCATTCGTGCTTTACCAAAAGCAGAACTGCATGTGCATATTGAAGGGACATTTGAGCCGGAACTCATGTTTGCAATTGCACAGCGTAACCAAATAGACATTCCCTATAAGTCGGTTGAAGAAGTAAAGCAGGCTTATAACTTTCATAACTTACAGTCCTTTTTAGACATCTATTATGCAGGTGCAAATGTACTGATTCACGAGCAAGACTTTTATGATTTGGCTTGGGCGTACTTTGAAAAATGTGCTGAAGACCGTGTAGTACATACCGAAATGTTCTTTGACCCTCAGACACACACTGATCGTGGTGTTGCATTTGAAACCGTGATCAATGGTTTACAACGTGCTTGTGATGATGCCAAAGCAAAATTTGGCATTAGTTCGCATTTGATTATGTGTTTTTTACGTCATTTAAGTGAAGACGCTGCATTTGAAACTTTAGCGCAGGCATTGCCTTATAAAGATCAAATCATTGGTGTAGGCTTAGACTCAAGCGAAGTTGGGCACCCTCCTGCAAAGTTTGAACGTGTCTTTGCTAAAGCACGTGAAGCAGGCTTTTTAGTGGTTGCGCATGCGGGTGAAGAAGGCCCAGCAGAATATGTGTGGGAAGCTTTAGATTTGCTTAAAGTGAATCGTATTGACCACGGTGTACGTTCTGAGGAAGATCCTGTATTAATGCAGCGTTTGATCGCAGAGAAAATGCCACTGACAGTTTGTCCACTCAGTAACTTAAAGTTATGTGTCGTTGACGATATGGCACAGCACAATATCCGCCGTCTATTGCAACAAGGTGTGCAAGTGACAGTAAATTCAGATGACCCATCGTACTTTGGTGGTTATATGAATGATAACTTTATTGCGATTACAGATGCATTAGACTTAACAGCAGCTGAGCTAAAACAGTTGGCGCTGAACTCTTTTGAAGCATCGTTTATTTCGACAGAAGAGAAGCAAAAATGGGCGGCTGAAATTGTAGCCATTGCTTAATCTAATGTTGCTTTAAAGACAGAGTTCGCTCTGTCTTTTTTATGTGAGGTCGATATGAAAAAAATCATTGCATTGCTTGTGGTTATTTTTGCACTTTTTGCAGTTTATTTACTTAAAACAGATACAGGGTTAACTCAAAAGTTATTAAAGCCAGTGGTGGTATATCAGTGCGGTGTAGAGTTGGAGTCGACACGCTTATGGAAAGTCAGTACAGCATTGATTGGTGAAGAAAAAAAGAATCAACTCCAAACACAAATCTGTGGCTGCGTGGGTGAAAATGCATTAAAGGATATTCCCGCAACAACCTTATTACATGCAGTGGTTGATGAGCAAGTCAAAAAACAGGTAGTACAACAGGGCGTGTTGAATACGCTTAAAGGATGCGTGGTGGATGAAGTCCTAAAAGCAACAGATTGATGCTTTTAGGCTGATTCAACTTGGTATTACTTTGCTTGTTTGGTCATGCTGTTTAATACGTTATCTTTATCTATAAAGTGGTGTTTCAGCGCTGCTGCAATATGACCTACCAACAGCAATCCAGCTGCCCATGAAATCCAGACATGTAATGGTTTGACGATTGCGAGTAATTCAGGGTTGTCTTGTACTAAACGCGGTATTTCAAATAAGTACAAAACAGGTGCAGGGTGCCCAGCACTCCAGCTAAATAAACAGCCTGTAATAGGTAAAGCCAACAAAATGAAATATAAAGCCAAATGACCGAGGTGTGCCAGTTTTTGCATTAGCGGGGACATACTATCAGGCAGTTTAGGCGCAGGGTGGGTGTAGCGCCAGAAGATACGGATCACCACCAAAAAAATGATCGTGGTTGCAATATTTTTATGAAGGGTGATGACATCTCCCTTAAAGCTACCATCCACATCATAACTTAAGAAATTTCCGCTATAAAACCCAATCAGCCACGCGACAATAAAGATAATTGCCATCAGCCAATGTAGAACTTGAGCGGTACGCGTGTAATGGGTATTTACTGTGTTCATTAGATTCACATCCATTTTTATGTTGCGCTATTTTATAGAACTATAGATATTGCAAAAATATACGAGATGCAACATAGCGTTGAAATTCTGCAACGCTGTTTAGATGAGTGGTGTGAATGATCTAAAATTATGCAATGGATTAAGTATGATCGGTGCATTTACGAAATAGTATTTCCGAAATGCGAGAATCTTCGGCACAATACGCTGAATTTTAACTGCAAGAAAAGGATAAATCAGTGAAAAAATGTGTCGCAATGTTAGCCCCTTTGGCTTTGGTTCTCTCAGCATGTACCACGACAGGTACTCCGTCAACGGCTGAAACCACAACTCAACAGTTAGGTACCGCGGCGCTCAAAATTGCCATTAATGCAAAATGCACCACTGAGCTGAATAATTTACCCGCATGGAAAACTGCGACTAAGCTTATGACAGTAGATCAAAAAGCCGATATCCAAACTGAAATTTGTGGTTGCGTGAGTGATAAAGCTCCACAAAATATTACAGCAGTTGATGTTGCAACGGCAGCGATTGATCCAGCAGCCCGTACAACAATTATTAGCAATGCTGTGACGAAGACCATCAATGCATGTGTGGCTGAAGCGGTCAATTAATCACTGAGTGGCGGGTCAAGAGGTGAGATGAATTCGAACTTCTTGATCAATCTTTTGTACTTTTATTTATTTATCTTTTATATTGAACTGAATAATAAAAATTGAAGCATTATTTGATCAATAAAAAAAGGTATATATGTATGAAAAATAATAAATTAATCATGGGTTTATTCAGCTCTGTTTTGCTGACTGCTTGTGTGTTGAATCCATTATCGAGTTCAAACTCAGATGGTTTTTCTGTCATTAAAATGGCGTCTCATGCAAAATGTATGGATGAAATTGAAAATAATCCAACTTGGCTTATGACGAGTAATTTGTTTTCTGACGATCAAAAACAAAAGAAAAAACGTGAAGTATGTAACTGTGTAGGTGAGAACTCACCAAAGGTCTTGTCCAAAGAGCAACTGGCCTTGGCCGCGATTGATCCTAAAGCAAAGGCGACCTATACCGCTTTAGCAACAACTAAAACTACCGCCACCTGTGCATCTGAAGTGTTAAACTAGACGCAAGAAATTGTTATTAATATTGAGAGTGGCTGTTATCAGCCATTTTTTATGAGAGTAGAATATGCAAATTGCTGGTGCAGATGAAGCAGGGCGTGGCCCTTTAGTGGGTTCGGTCGTTGCAGCTGCTGTGATATTAGATCCGAATAATCCCATACAGGGCTTAAATGACTCTAAAAAATTGACTGAAAAAAAACGAGAGAAACTCTTCGTTGAAATTCAGGAAAAAGCACTGGCTTGGGCAATTGCAGAAGCAAGTGCCACTGAAATTGATGAAATCAATATTCTACAAGCTTCATTACTTGCGATGCGCCGTGCAGTGGAGAAGCTGGCAGTGCAACCTGACCATGTCTTGGTTGATGGTAATAAAATCCCACAAGGCTTGAGCATGAGTTGTGAAGCAATCATTGGAGGGGATGCTTTACATGCTGAAATTTCAGCAGCGAGTATTCTGGCGAAGGTGACACGTGACCATCAAATGATTGAATTGGATTGCAAGTACCCACAGTTTGGTTTTGCCAAACACAAAGGTTATCCAACTAAGGCACATTTTGAAGCGATTGCTGAACATGGAGTGATTGATGAACACCGCCGTAGTTTTGGACCTGTAAAGAAAGTGATCGAGGCACTTGAGCAAAAAAAGATGCCATAAAAATTTAAAGCGGCTGATCGAGCCGCTTTATGTCAGAAAACTTCAACCTTAACGGTTGTAGTTGTTCTGCTGTGCACCATCATCTTCATAAGCAGGTTGGTAATCCTGATCCAGATGTTGAAGGTGCTCATGCATAGCACGTTCATGCTGAATGCGTTGATAGATCTCTTCACGATGTACAGATACTTCTTTGGGAGCATTGACACCAATACGAACTTGGTTGCCTTTGACACCAAGCACAGTAACGCTTACTTGATCCCCAATCATTAATGTTTCACCGACACGTCGGGTCAAAATCAGCATGTTTATCTCCTTGCAAAACGCTAAACCTGCAGTTGTACTAAAATAAATACATAATTTTTTGTATTTAAAAAAATTTAAACAGATGTTCAATACAACTACATGACATTCTGTTTTTTTTAATGTCTAGCGGTATTTGGCATAACATAGGTTTAAATTTAAGAAAGCCTCGGGTTTAATATAACAGAGCCACTATAGAAAAAACTATAGTGGCTCTGAAATTTTGTAGTCTTTTGCAAAAACTGTCAGACAATGACAAGTTTTTCACTCGATTACTTAAGCACGGGCACTTGACTCGCCATGTTCACGGTCTAAACCGAAAGCCGTGTGCAAAGAGCGAACAGCAAGTTCTAAGTAATTTTCTTCAATAATCACAGAAATTTTGATTTCTGATGTTGAGATCATCAAAATGTTGATGCCTTCATCAGCAAGAGCAGTAAACATTTTACTTGCAACGCCTGCGTGAGAGCGCATACCTACACCTACGATTGACACTTTAACAATGTCATCACGTGTAGCAACTTCGCGAGCACCAATAGCTTGAGCGGTTTCTTCAAGAATTTTTGTTGCTTTAGCAAGTTCACCACGGTTTACCGTGAAGGTGAAGTCGGTCGTACCGTCTTCCTCAACATTTTGGATAATCATATCCACTTCAATGTTGGCATTACCAATTGGCGATA
>JACRYN010000126.1_pt1 | contig 15789 bp, 12 predicted proteins | sample 8023231 | NCBI WGS metagenome assembly JACRYN01 (sample SAMN15756473, study PRJNA655841) | gut metagenome | isolation source: fecal sample D84 from domestic dog with diarrhoea | host: Canis lupus familiaris | place: South Africa: Mmabatho, Mahikeng | collected 2019-09
ACTTTATAAAGTATTTTAATACTTTTTTGAATCCGTCAATGCGTAAGTCCTAGTTTAGTATCGATGATCAGAAATGGGTATTAGATATCAATAAAACTATAGATATCTCTCGGATACGAAATTATGAGTTTTCTGTCCAATCAGATGTGATCATGACTTTAGTTCATTTTGCTAAGTATAGTTCAAGTTCACATACAGCAAACATGTGCGAATATATTGGTAAATATTTTGATATTACAGAAGAGAATCATTTTTCAATTAAAGGTCTTTTAAATTATAAAAATTTCTATTCGGCAAAAAAAGATGAATACAAAGTAGCTATGCTACGAGTATTTTTGAAGAAACTATATGATTTGGGTTATTCCTCAGTAGATGATGAAGTTTACGATCTAATGGATTCATGGAGATTGAGTGGCAATGAAAAAGGAGCAGCAGTCCTTTCCCTTGATCCAGATGAAGGTCCATTTAGCCCATTTGAATTTCAAACAATTATCACTAGAACCAATGAATATTTAGCAGAAAATAAGATTTCCTATTATGAGGCTGCTCTAATTCGTGTTTTTTGTGCGACTGGTAGACGACCTATCCAAATTTCAGGATTAAAGGTGAAAGACCTATATGTTTCGGATAAATATAATTTTAATGATACAAATTCAGTTCATATCCTGAACATTCCGAGAGCTAAAATTAGAGGTGCTAGTGGATTCCGATTTGCTTTTAATGAAGTGGGAATTCGTGAAAGTATTGCGAAAATCTTATTTGAGCATATTCAAATTTTAAAACAGAAATTAGCTAAGCAAATAAAGCGAGAAGTATCTGAACAGGAGCTTGCAGAGCTACCAATTTTCTATGATTTTGAGAAATTAGCTAATTTGGATTGGAACAATAAAAAAGAAATTTCTCAAATTTTGCCAACAGAAATTATTCATTTACCTACTATCAAATTAACTCAAATATTGAGAGATGCTGTTCAAAAACTTGGTGTTCGTTCAAGAGAAACCGGTAAACCAATACATATCACTGCATATCGGTTTCGCTATACGCTGGGAACAAATGCGGCTAGGCAAAAAGCAGGCGTGAATGTCATTGCAAAGCTGTTAGATCATCATGATACGCAAAATGCACACTGTTATGTACAGAGTGTTCCTGAAATTGCACAACAAATTTCATCCATCATGGATGAAAGCTTACGCAAATATGCAGATGCTTTTCAGGGGAAAGTTGTAAAGGATGAGATTGAGGCTCAATCACAAATTAAAGATGCGCATAGAATCTCTTCTGTAGAACAAGATTGTGACGTTGGTTCATGTGGTACAAATCAATACTGCAATGATTATGCACCAATCGCATGTTATCTGTGTAGCAAGTTTATGCCTTGGGCAAATGCACCTCATTATTTGGTTCTAGAGCAATTAATTAAAGAGCGAGATGATCTAATTAAGATGGGTTGTAGCCTTGAAGTCGCTGCCGTGAATGACCGTACAATTATTGCCGTTCAGCAAGTTATTGATGCTTGTAAGGAGTTCAACCATGGATAATTTAATATATTTTCCATCTGAAAAAATCCAATCTCCTTACTCTGAAATTAAGCGGTTTATTGATTTTGTTAAACAGTTATCAGAATTAAATATAGATATTAAATTTGATGAGAATTATTGGAAAGGCGAAGTAAATTTTGTCAAAACAGGTATTTCATCCAAAGATAGATCACCTGAAAATCTTTTGGATCATTCAATTCTAGAGTTTGCGAAGGCGTATGTTAAGTATCAAAGAATTAATAATAAGTTAAAAACTCAAGATACGATTTTGGCAATCAGGGCAATAGAAAAAATATGCTTAGAGCGATATGGTGAAGTTGATATAACTGAATTGGTTATTGCTGACTTTGATTTGGCTGCTGAGAATGCAAAGGAAAATTATAAAGCAAGCTCTGCTTATCATGTGGGAAGACACCTAAAGATTCTTTTAGACTTTCTTCGCCAATTAAAAATACTAGGTTTGCCAGAATGGAAAAATCCACTCAAGAAGCCTGCTGATAAGTCGATTGTGCTAGATGAGGAGTCAGAGGAACATAGAGCATCTAAACTTCCTGATGAGGATGCGATTTTTGCTCTAGCTGATATTTTCTCACGGAAAGATTCAGAATTGTCAGATAGAGATATTTTTGTCACCAGTGCTGTGAGCCTGCTTCTAGCTGCGCCTGAACGAGCATCAGAGCTATTTTTCTTAAAGCATAATTGTATCCATGAGGAAGAAGTCCAAACGCTTTCTAAGAGCAGTTTAGGGCTTATAGCAGATGATTCCAATATAGAGAAAGTATTAGGTATTAGGTGGTATGCTCAGAAAAATTATGGGCATGACATTAAATACATTCCAAGTGCCATGATCCCAACGGTAAAACGGGCTATTGAACGTTTGATTACTATGTCAGAAAAGCCTAGATATTTAGCATATTTACTTGAGACAAGTGAAAAATTTCCTAGGCATGAGTTGTGCCCTGATGTTGCTGATAATAAGTTGCTTAGTTGCGTAGAGGTTTTAAGGGCTATGGGATTTGATGAATCCTTATATTCAACTACTAGAAACGCGCGTATGGCTGCGTTGAGTTTTTTACGAGTTAGGGGAATACCAAGTGAAGACTATGTGGTTAGTTTAGAGGATCTAAACAAAATTCTTCGAAGTAGATTACCGAAAGGTTTCCCTTATGTACCTTTTAGTACGGGTAATGGCGTACAGGTTAAATGGTCAGAAGCTTTGTTTTGTTGTTTCGGAAACCAATTCCATAGTTATTATGCAACTATTTTCTCAGAATTATGGGTACCACATATTAATACTTTAAATGAAGACTTATCTCCCACCAAAAAAAAGAAGAAAGGACGTGATGAGTTAGGAAATGTTCAATCCATTTTCCAACGATGGGGATATGGTGACTACAGTGTGACTACACATCAATTTAGGCATCTTCTCAATACGATAGCAAATACCAATGGAATGGATAGCATGTTACTCGCTAAATGGTCAGGGCGGGCTGATATGAAGCAAAATCGAGTATATGACCATACTTCGGTTGAAGATCGTAATTTTAGCTTAATTGAGATGCAGAAAAATGAGGTTGGTACAGTAAATACTGATAGTACATTTACATTCCAAATAGCTACACCTCGAACTCTACAAGAGCTAAATACCAAAACAACATTGTCTATGCACACTACCGAGTTTGGATTTTGTACACATTCTTATATTGATGAACCCTGCCTAAAGTATAGAAATTGTCTTAATTGTACGGAACATGTCTGTATTAAGGGGGATGAAGAAAAGAAAAAACGGCTTCAAGATCGACTTAGAAAAGAAAAAATCTTATGGGCAAAGGATAAGGAAGCTGTTAGTAAAAATGTAACTGGTGCAACGGTCTGGTTGGGGACTAGAGAGCTTACGATTAAACGTTGTGAACAGTTAATTGCCCTACTAGATGATCCAAACATTCTTGATGGAACGCCTTTAAGTTTGCCGCCTTCGGAAGATGTTACACATCTTGATTTAGCGTATCAAAAAGCAGGTCGTAAACGTATCCCCGTTATTGAGAATACTCAACGGAAAAAGATAGAGGATGAACCACATTTGCTCAGTCCTGCATTGCAAATGGATTTATGGATTTGATATGGCACAGCATTTAACCGATAAAGACATTGAGAATATAGTTGAGCTCCTTGATTATTGGCCTTTAGATCAGAAATTGACTTGGGAGCGGCTATGTCAGGCCATTGAGCTACAGCTCGAATTTGTGCCTGCACCAACTCGTCAAACTTTACAGAAATATGTGCGTATTAAGACTGCCTATGATCAATGCAAAAAACCACAAGTGTCAAAGGTTAAAAGCATTACAACACAGAAACTACCTGCTAGTTTAAAAATTGCTCAAACTAAAATTGAAGCTTTGGAGGTTAAGAATGCCAGACTGGAAAAAGAGAACGCTTTGTTGTTGGAACAGTTCGTAGTGTGGCAATACAACGCCTATAAGTATGGGCTAAGTATTGCTAAACTAAATGAGCCGATGAGTAAAAAAAGTTCTGACTGAATTGGTCAAGGTTGCTTTGCAAAAGGCAACGTAATAATAGATGAACCAGACTAGCAATAAAGTAATCAAAATTGATGTCTACGCTCCTGTTTCTGGATTTTAGGAATTGGAGGACACGATGAGAATGAGGAAATAATGGATATTAAACCAATTAGAAGTGATGATGATCTTACGAATGCTTTTATTCGCTTAGAAAATATCTTTCAGGCAGATGAAGGAACGCCTGAAGCTGAGGAAATGGAAATTTTAGTTAATCTTATTGAAGCTTATGAAGACAAATATTACCCAATCTAATGTAGAGTCTAAAGTAGTGTTAGCAAAATCCTTGCTTAACACTGCGGATCAGCTTGGCCTGAAAGAGGCACAGCTTGCATCTGTGATTGGGGTGCATTGTGACACTATCAGTATTTTAAAGCCAATCCTGAACTCGACCCTGCGACTAAGCAAGGATAACTGGCCATATTGCTCATTGATATTTATCGTGCAGTATATGTACTCAGTGGTGGAGATTCAGAATGGATTCACTACTTCATGAATTCCTATAATGAAGCGACCAAAGGAGTTCCAATTGAGCAGATTCAAACTATTAGTTGCTTGACCACAGTGCTACATTTTGTTGACTCGGTTCGAGCGAAAATGTGATTTCTATAAAGAGATTATGTGTATTAGAATTTAATTCTATTGTTAAGAAACTCTGAGAGATGCAGCATGGTTAAACGTTTTAAAGACTTTATGACTGAAAATCGCAAGCCTCGTCCACCTTCGATGAGTCAGGTTGTGCCACTGCAATTTGGAGATGATGAAGCTTCAATGCGTGTAATGATGCATGCCGCAAATCGTGTAATAAGTCGGCATCTAGTTGAACTTAAAAAGCTTGCCTACAAATGACATTAACTTCTGTCGTTACTGCCCATGATGTAATCTTATACATGGCTCAGGCGGTAAAATGTACAGTCTAAAACTTAGATAATATGTGTATTTAATAATTTTTCTTTTTCACATACTGTTCTTATTTTTATTAGTAGAAAAATTCAAAAACCTTATATTTCCTAATGCCTTTTTTATAAATATGTTAAATTTCACATCAATATATTTTTTAAATTTTAGTGTAAAAAACACTTAAAATTTTTGGAGCTTATTCAGAATGTCAGCTTTAACTAATTTACTCCAATCTATCGAGAAAATTACACTTACAAATAGAGATAAAGGAACTTCTTTTGAGAATTTAATGGTTCAATATTTTTTAAATGAGCCTAAATATGCTGAAATTTATACCGATGTATTATCGTATTCTGATTGGGTCGAAAAGTACGGTGAAAAATTAAATATTACTGATAAACGAGATTATGGTATTGACCTCGTAGCGGTAACTATTGAAGGTGATTTTCATCCAATTCAATGTAAAAACTACAACACTACAAAAATTCAAAAAAAAGACATTGATAGCTTTTTGGGTGGGTCGGGTAAATCATATTTTGCCTATCGTTATATTGTGGCATCAACGGATGATTGGTCAGATAATGCCAAATCATCTTTAGTTGATGCACAGCCGCCTGTTGCAACTATCTCACTTCTTGATTTAGAGGGAAGTTTGATTGATTGGTCTCAGTTTGATTTCGATCCAAATGTGAAACCAGTTTTTCGTGATAAAAAACAACTACGCCAACACCAACGTCCTGCATTAAATGCAGTAAAACATGCTTTAACAACTGCTGATCGTGGCAAGCTGATTATGGCATGTGGTACTGGTAAAACTTTTACTTCGTTGCGTATTGCAGAAGAATTAGCAGGTCGTGGCAAAAATGTCTTATTCCTTGTGCCAAGCCTTGCATTATTAAGTCAAACACTGGATGAGTGGACGCAAGATACCATGATTGGTATTCGTAGCTTTGCTGTGTGTTCTGATAGTGATGTTGGTAAGAAAAAAGATGATGACAATATTGTAGTTGGTATTAGCGATTTAAAATTTCCTGCTACTACTAATCCTCAAAGTTTAGTTCGAGCATTCAAAGCTAGAGATTTATTCAAGCCCAATGAAGCCAATGAGGACATGAATGTAGTGTTCTCTACCTATCATTCCATTGACGTTATTGCAGAAGCACAAAAAGTAGGATTTCCTGAATTTGATTTAATCATTTGTGATGAAGCTCACCGTACTACAGGTGCAACATTTGAAGGTGAAGATGAGTCCAAATTTGTGCGTATTCATAACAATGACTATGTACAAGGAAAAAAACGTCTGTATATGACTGCTACCCCTCGTATTTATGGTGATACAGCCAAAGAAACTGAGGGTGTTACACTGTGTTCAATGGATGATAAATCACTTTACGGTGAAGATTTATATGTCATCACATTCTCGCAAGCAGTAAAAATGGGGATTCTATGCGACTACAAAGTAATTGTACTTGCTGTTGAAGAAAGCCATATTAACCGCCAATTACAGGGCTTATTAAAAGACGAAAATAATTCTCTAAAAGTTGATGATGCTGCAAAAATTGTTGGCTGTTGGAAAGCACTAGCTAAACAAGGTTTATATAATCCAGATGGTACAGTTGCAAAGCCAATGGAACGTGCAGTTGCTTTCTGTCAGGTCATTGAAAAAGAATACAAAGGTAAAAAACATAAGGTAAGTTCAAAACAAATTACTGAGATGTTTAGTGCTGTTGTTGAAGCCTATCAACAAGCGGAAATGGATCATTTATATAAAACAGAAGAAGATCCATATATTGATCCATCGTTGAAACTAAGTTGCCAAGTGAAACATGTTGATGGTGGTATGAATGCAACAGAGAAAAAAGAAAAAATTACTTGGTTAAAAGAGCAAGCACCTGAAAACACATGCCGTATTTTATCGAATGTGCGCTGTTTATCAGAAGGTGTTGATGTTCCATCCCTTGATGCAGTTCTTTTTCTTACACCTCGTAACTCACAAGTAGATGTGGTTCAGTCTGTGGGTCGTGTCATGCGTAAAGCTCCAAACAAAGAATTGGGCTATGTAATTTTACCTGTCGTTATCCCTGCGGGTGTAGAGCCAGAACAAGCATTAAATAATAACGAAGCATATCGTGTAGTGTGGCAAGTATTAAATGCCCTACGCGCACATGATGACCGCTTTGATGCCATGATTAACAAACTTGAGTTTAATGGCAAAGATGTATCTCGTATGGAAGTCATTGCCATTGCAGATAAAGTTGTTAAAAAGACTAAAAAAGCAAAGCCACAACCGACTGATGGAAATGAAACATCTGATCAATCGGGTTTAAGTGAAGGTAAAAAACGCAAGGCAAAAGCCCAAGCTAGAGGTGGATCATCTATTGGGCAAGCTGCCTCACCAACGCCTCAGCAAACAGAAATGGAATTTGAAGTTGGTGAAATTGAACGTGCTTTATATGCCAAAATCGTAAAAAAATGCGGTAATCGCCATCATTGGGAAGATTGGGCTAGTGATGTTGCTAAAATTGCTAAAACTCATATTGACCGTATTCAAGCTATCCTTGAAAACCCTATCAATACAAATGAAATTGCAGCATTCAATGAATTTGCCCATGAATTACGAGATGATTTGAATAACAGCGTATCTGATGCTGAAATCATTGAAATGTTGGCACAGCATTTAATTACTAAACCTGTATTTGATGCCCTATTTAAAGACCATAGCTTTGCTGAACACAACCCAATGAGCTTGGCAATGCAAAAGGTGCTAGATGCGCTGAATGAACATCACTTAGAGAAAGAAGCTGATACGCTTAATTCCTTCTATGAATCAGTCCGTATGCGTGCAGAAGGCATTAATACTGCCGAAGGTAAACAAAGTATTATCTTAACGCTATATGATTCATTCTTTAAAAATGCTTTCCCACGCATGACTGAAAAGCTAGGGATTGTTTATACCCCTGTTGAGGTAGTGGATTTTATTATCCATAGTGTAAATGACGTACTCAAAAGCGAATTTGGTAAAACCTTTGCTGATGACAATGTGCATGTACTCGATCCATTTACGGGTACAGGTACGTTTATCAACCGTTTGCTTCAATCAGGTTTAATCCCTGCGGATCGTTTAACGTATAAGTATAAGAATGAAATTCATGCCAATGAGATTGTTTTATTGGCGTATTACATTGCTTCAATCAACATTGAAACCGTGTATCACGATCAAATGAAAACCATCAATCCTGAAATGGAATACACCCCATTTGAAGGGATTTGTTTAACCGATACCTTTGAAATGTATGAAAAAGAGGATTTAGTCAGTAAGGTTTTGATAGATAACAGTGCAAGACGTAAACGCCAAAAGGACCTTGATATTAAAGTAATTATTGGGAATCCTCCGTATTCCGCAGGACAAAGTTCTCAAAATGAAAATAATCAAAATGTAAAATATGAATATCTTGATAAAAGAATCTATGAAACATATACATTGAATTCAGCAAACCTATTAGGAAAACGAAGTTCTCTTGACTCTTATATTCGAGCAATTAGATGGGCTAGTGATCGAATTGAAGATCAAGGAGTAGTTGGATTTATTACTAATTCAGGATATTTAAGCTCGAATGCAGCAGATGGAATTAGAAAATGTTTGATCGAAGAATTTAGTTCTTTATATATTATAAACTTACGTGGTAATTCAAGAACTACAGGGGATATTGCAAAAAAAGAAGCAGGTAATATATTTGATATTAGAACTCCTGTAGCAATTGCAATTTTAGTAAAAAATCAAAAAACAGAAATACAAGGTCAGATACATTATTTTGATATTGGTGATTATTTAAGTAAAAAAGAAAAGTTAGAGAAACTTTCTGATTTACATAGTATTTCAGGGATTAACTCATTAAAGTTATGGGAAAATATAAAACCTGATACTCACAATGATTGGCTCAATCAAAGAGATGACTCCTTCGAAGATTTTATAAAAATTCATGATAAAAGTAGTACTTCCATCTTTGAAAAAATATCACTAGGAGTTATCACAAATAGGGATGCGTGGAACTATGACTTTTCTTTACTAAAATTAAAAAATAGAACGAAAAAAGCTTTAGCATTTTTTAACAAAGAAGTTACCCGATATAAAAAAGCTTGCATCGGATTAACTCCAGACAAGTACCCTAATATGATGGATTTTGTACAAAAAGATTTATCAATTACAAGTTGGGGTGGTCGCTCTTGGAAATCTCCTTTTAAAAGATTCGTAGAGCAGAATTATAATGATAGTGATTTCAAAATAAACTCATATCGACCATTTATGAAGCAATATCATTATGCTTCTACGGTCTTTAATCATAGCTTTTACTCAATTAAAGAATTTTTTGAGGGTGATAACATTGTAATTTGTATATCAGGTAATCAAGGATTATTTATTACAAATAACATTCCTGACCTGCATTTTATTGGTGATACACAAGCACTACCTTTATATTTGTATGAAGAAAAATCAACAGATAGTAATCTATTCGATTACTCGATGGATCCGCTTATAAATGAGCAAGCTAAAAAAGCCGATAGTAAATACACTCGTAAAAATGCGATTAGTGATGAAGGTTTAAAACATTTCCAAGATGCTTACCCAACTGAAACTATTAGTAAGGAAGATATTTTCTATTATGTATATGGCTTATTACACAGTGAGGATTATCGTATTCGTTATGCTGACAACCTTAGCAAAGAATTACCACGTATCCCATGCGTGAAAAAAACTGAAGATTTTTGGTCTTTCTCTAAAGCAGGACGTGCCTTAGCACATTGGCATCTAAACTATGAAGCTGTAGAGCCTTACAAAGCAAAATTGGATTTAGGTGGTAAGTCATTAAAACAATTAGAAGATAAAGATTTCTATGTAACTAATATGACTTTTGCTAAAAACGGGAAAGAAAAAATTAAAGATACGGTAATTTACAATAGTTCTATTACTATTCGTGAAATACCTCTAGAAGCTTATGATTATATTGTAAATGGAAAGTCAGCACTTGAATGGGTTATGGATCGTCAAGGTGTTTCTACGCACAAAGACAGTGGTATTGTAAACGATGCAAACGATTGGGCTATTGAAACGATGGGAGATGCTAAATATCCATTGAATTTGTTTTTACGTGTGATAACGGTAAGTTTGGAAACAATGAAGATTGTGAAGAATTTGCCAAAGTTGGATATTTAAAATGTATAAAGCCATTTAGATTTATTTAAATGGCTTTTTTTACTATTTATTACAGTTCCTTGTTTATTGTATGTTGCTGATATAAAAATACTCTTATATATTTCAAATATCTAAATGGTCGGTTAAAACCCCACTATTGCTCACACTGTTGTAAACCATTGGTTCGCTCGACAACACAGAAATGTGCATCAGAACAGAACCATGAGGATGGACTGGCTAGTCTTATCACCGATGAGAAGAGCTATTACCATTTGAATGGATGTAACAGTCCCCTTGCTATCATTACTTGGGGGGTACTTGGCTTTTTCAAGACGGTGGGCGTGGGGCTACGGGCGGTTTGGAGAACCGATATTCTCTATATTGTCAAGTGGTTGTTTCAGTTGGTTTTGATATTTTCGTCAAGAAATTATCAGGAAAATCAGGTGGTTATGTTGATAATTGTGGAGTCTTTCGTGTTGATTCTCGATGTTGTTTTATGTTATACTGATAGCAGCATTTCAAGAAAAAAGATGGCAATAAATTGCTCACACTGTTGTAAACCATTGGTTCGCTCGACAACACAGAAATGTGCATCAGAACAGAACCATGAGGATGGACTGGCTAGTCTTATCACCGATGAGATGAGCTATTACCATTTGAATGGATGTGTCCCTTTTTAACCGTTGCGAGATAGCTTTACAAGGACGCAATGGAGAAGAAAGAGATGTGTAATCATGTTATTTAAAGACTTTATTCAAGAAAATTTTGATGAAAAATTTAAAATTTTCAAACAAAAAAATATTAAAAATTATGATAAAAAATATCATACCAACTATGTTGCAATTAAAGAATTTGAGAATAATTTAAATGTTCAATTAGAGTCTTTAATAAAATTAATTGAAACTCAAAGCTACAGATTTCAAAAACTGTATCCTGTAATTATTGAGAATAAAAAGAATCCTAGTAAAAAGCCACGTTTAATTTGCATACCAACGGTTAGAGATCGTCTAGTGCAGATGATTTTAATTGATTACATTGCCCAGAACTTAAAACATGAGTTAGCTATACTTAAATCTAACGATTTTTCTGTTTCAGGTGTAGGTATATTTCGAGCAAGACAAAAGGCAAAAGATTTAAGAAATACAAAGCCCTTTGTTTTAAAAACAGATATTGCATCGTTTTTTGATAATTTAGTTCGGGCAACTTTGCTAAAAGAAATACGAGAAAATATACCAACTGACATACTCTATTTGTTTGAATCCATAATTTGCTGCGATCCAAGTATTCCTCATGAATATGCAAAGACGCATAAAAAGCTAATTGAGTCTAAGATTGGGAAAGGTGTCAGACAAGGGATGCCTCTATCACCTTTACTAGCATCATTTTACTTAAATGATTTTGATAATTGGCTTATTAAGCAAAAATATAAACATGTCCGTTATGCGGATGATCTGATATTTTTTCTTGATTCCGAACAGCAGTGTAAAGAGGTATTTGAATTAGTTTTCCAAGAATTGAGTAACTTAGGTTTAACACTTCCTGAAATTGATGAAAAGTCAAAAACACAGATTATTTCTGAAAATGAAACAGTAAATTTTTTAGGATTAGACTTACGATATGAGAATTCAAAATATGATTGGTATATTCCACCTCATGTTATTGAAAATGTTAGAGATAATCTAAGTCATCTAACGAATATCAATAGTAATATTAAAATGAAGCTAAACTTTAGTAAAACTATAACTAGGATGGAGCAGATAGTTTCAGGCTATCAGCATTGTTATAGTGATGCTGATTCCAAAAATTTAAAAGATTTTAATAATAGACTGCAAAAAGAAAAGGAAGATGCAATTAGTTTACTATTCCAAGGGTTAGGAATAGATATTAAGAAAATACATCCCCAATATATGAAATTCTTGTTAGATAGCAACTAAGAACAATTCTAAGATTTATTCAGTGAGTTATTCAGCGTGACTCGGCTTACTCCAAAATGTTTTGCTACCTCTGTTTTAGTAATTTGAGGATCTCGTAACATAGCTTGGGCCTTTTTAATATCTTTTTCAGACATGGATGGTTTGCGTCCACCTTTACGTCCTCTAGCTCTTGCTGCATCCAAGCCTGCTATGGTGCGTTCACGAATTAAACTATGCTCAAATTCAGCTAATGCCCCAAAAATATGGAACACTAGCCTGCCAGTAGCAGAGGTGGTATCAATTGCTTCTGTAAGCGATTTAAAGCCTATCTCACGCTGATTTAAGTCAGTAATAATCTCGACTAAATCTTTTAATGAACGGGCAAGGCGATCAAGTTTCCACACAATCAGAACATCACCTTTTCTTAGGGCTTTCAAGCAACTTAACAATTCAGGACGATCCTTAGATTTTCCAGTTATCTTTTCCTGAAAAATTTGTTCACAGTCTGCCTTCTGGAGTGCATCTAATTGTGAATCTAGATTTTGGTCATGTGTACTGACCCGAGCATATCCAATAATCATAATAAAACGTACCTAAACTTTACATAGATTTATTATCGCAATTTCTTTACGTTCTTTTGAATAAAAAATGTAATTTTAGGATCATGTTTTAAATGTAAAGAAAACGACCATTTAATTAACACTAATTTTATGGAGGTGTCTTATTATCGGCAGCTTGATAGTAGGATTGCGCGCTATCATCTTGACTAACGCGTTTTTAGGTTTGATATTCAACTAAGCTTTCTGTCGCTTTAACCTCTGTGGTCTAACGGTCCAAACCATGATCTCCAATACTATCACTTTGAATACGCCTAGGTAGTTACATGAAAATCTATGACGGATCATTAGAAACTGTAAACTGTCGAATCAAACGTAGGTGATTATTAGTAACTTGCTACAGACTGACCGTCTGAATTAACCAGACAGTATAGCCGACGAAAAATAGTACTAAAGTAGTGCCAGAAGTACGACCGAATACACGCTTGGTTTTAAATGCAAATAGACACATCACAAACAGTAGTAAGGTTAAGAGACTCATCGCTAATATATCACGCGACAGAATAATGCTACTCGGAGTAATAGGCGCAATGAGTGCTGCTACACCTACGACTCCTAAAGTATTAAAAACGTTAGAGCCTATAATATTACCCAAAGCCATATCATGCTCACCTTTACGTGCGGCCGACAAGCTCGCAACTAATTCAGGCAGTGACGTACCGATAGCGACGATAGTGAGACCAATGATAAGCTCACTCAAGCCCCATAAAGTAGCAAGTTCAGTAGCGCCCCAAACGATAGCGCGCGAGCTTAGTATTAATACGAACAAACCAAGAAATAACCTACCTAAACCTTGTGCCATACTGTGTTCAGCCTTTGCAGTTTCTTCTACAGTATCGTCTTCATGTTCGTGGTTGCCTTCACGCAGGCTCAAGATGATTTGTATGCCTAAGACAACGACTAGAAGCACTATCAATACTATACCGTCGGTATTACCTAAGACACCATCGCTTAATTGCCAAGCAGCTACTGCCGTCACCAACAGTAGTAAAGGCATATCACGATTGATAATACTTTTTCGGATAATAATTGGACTTATTAATACCGTTGCGCCTAATACTAAGGCGATATTAACAATGTTAGAACCATAAGCATTACCCAATGCCAGCCCAGGGCTACCTTCTAAAGCAGCTAACATGGACACTATCATCTCTGGTGCTGAAGTGCCTAAACCTAGAATGATGACACCAATCAAAAAGCTGGGTACATTCAGCTTATTAGCTAAAGCGACGGCACCATCAATAAAAACATCAGCACTCCAAACCAAGATTGCTAGACCTACTACTACTACTGCTAGCATTGCTAACCACATCAGTGCGTTTCCTTATAAAAATTAGAGTAATCGTTAAGAAAAATGGGCATAAAAAATTGAGCAATAGAAGGCTCAGTTTTATAGTAGCATAAGCAACCAGCGCAATTATGAGGAAAGGTATTATTGTTTTTTATACTTTGAAGTCCTTAATGTCTCATTCAGTCTTGAAAGCATGATTAGTGCATTTGCGATTACCAATGATGTGATTGTCATCATATTAAGCCTTATAATTAATACCATCAAAAACCTTAAGATATCCATATGCTAAAGAAAACTGAGCAAAGATTAGAGAAAATCATATTTAATAGCCGTTGGCTACTAGCCCCATTTTATTTGGGATTAGTGCTCGGTATTATTTTATTATTTATCAAGTTTTTCCAAGAAATGTGGCATATGATCACCCATGTGCTCAGTGCGTCTGAAGCCGATGTGATCGTTGGTGCGTTAGCTCTTATCGACATGGCATTGGTCGCAAGTTTGTTACTCATCATTATATTCAGTGGTTACGAAATTTTTGTCTCAAAAATTGATACAGGGGGTCATGAGGATCGTCCTGAATGGATGGGAAAAACTAATTTCTCTGGCCTAAAACTTAAAGTCATTGGTGCTATTGTTGCCATTTCTGCTATCGATCTTCTTAAATCATTTATGGATATACCCAAAGATATGAGCGAGGGTGATGCTGATAGATTGATGTGGAAAGTGATTATTCATATGACGTTTGTACTTTCAGGCCTATTGTTTGCCTTGATGGACAAGATTGTTGGTGATACTAAAAAACATTAAAAAAAGCTCAATAGAAATCTATTTATTAATTTACGCAAATAGGCGCAAAGGAGCGTAGATGGCATGAGCTAGTTTATTAACCTTATTCGATGACATTAGTATGATGAGTGTTTATGTGACTTGTGCATTAAAATCCTGATGGTAATCTAATCAAGATCTATGAACGTCTAACAGAGATAGAGATTTTAACAAAACTTAAAAATAAGCAGCCAACCTTTTTAGTAGCAGGCACTGAGGGTAATTATGTCAACTAAGATATTTGATGTGGTAGTAACTGGCGGCGGTTGGCACAGGCTTTCTATCAGCTATCGTAGCGTATGTAATGAATAATATGCCGTCAACCCTTATCGGCGCACTTGCTATTGATAGCGCTCAAGTGCCTGCCGCAACGCGTCAGCTGATGATTTATGCCAATGTTATTGGTAATGATTTAGGGACAAAATTAACCCCAATTGGTAGCCTAGCAACCTTGTTATGGTTACATGTATTGGCGGAAAAGGATTATAAGATAAGCTGAGGGCAGTATATGAAGATTGGATTAGCTATAACACCGCCAGCACTACTTGTAACGCTTTTGGCTTTAGTATTTTAGTTGCCTATGTTACCCAGTGTTTAAGTAAGCTGTAATTCTTATAGTTCGGTGCCTATAAAGCGCACCGATCAGGAATAGAGTATGTATGTCAAGTACACCATGAAGTACACTACAATTATCATAATAATTTAAACTCTTGATATCACTAGCCTACAGCTTATTATTCAAGTCCTCACTAGGGAGCCGAACTGCTAATCTACCTCAATGCTCTTTATCTTATAAACAAACTCTGGCTCATTAATATAACCCATAGCCCTATCCGTAAGCATCCGGCTAACACAGCCTTACCAAGCGATCCTATAAGCCTTAACTCTGTACACGACAAATTTCACAGAACCCTTATCCTATCAGGGTTCTGCCTTCT
>JACRYN010000128.1_pt1 | contig 15513 bp, 12 predicted proteins | sample 8023231 | NCBI WGS metagenome assembly JACRYN01 (sample SAMN15756473, study PRJNA655841) | gut metagenome | isolation source: fecal sample D84 from domestic dog with diarrhoea | host: Canis lupus familiaris | place: South Africa: Mmabatho, Mahikeng | collected 2019-09
AATTAGAAGAAATAATGCTGTACAAGTGTCGCAACACCAATGACCAAGAAAATGGCCGCACCAATTTTATGAATTAAGGCAATTGGCAACTTAGTTGCCAACTTATCACCAATAAAGACCGCTGGCGCATTGGCCAACATCATCCCTAAAGTCGTACCCAACATCACCCAAAATATACTGTCAAAACGTGCTGCTAAAGCCACGGTCGCAATTTGGGTTTTATCACCAATTTCGGCCAAGAAGAACAGCACAAATGTTGCGCCAAATACCCCTAGTTTCTGCCATTTCTTAATACTGCCTGACTCATCATCCAACTGATCAGGAATCAACATCCAACCTGCCATAGCAATGAAACCAATCGAGAGAATCCAGATCAGCGCATCAGGACTTAAAACTGTGGTGATCCATTGGCCTAAAACAGCAGAGACGCCATGGTTAATAATGGTCGCCAGCAAAATAGCCAATAGAATTGGGACGGGTTTACGGAAACGTGCAGCAAGTAACAATGCGAGCAGTTGGGTCTTATCGCCCATTTCAGCTAAAGCCACGATGGCTGTAGAGAGGAGGAATTCATACATGATGTCTTTCTCTGGCTAGCATAACAAATACCAATGACTCACCTCTCCTGCTAGCCAAAAATCTGCAGAGTGGTAAATCAAAGGTCTTGCCAACAAAAGAAAGCTCTTTAGAAGCTCATTTGGTTCTTTGCTATGATGACCATGCTCGTTTTAGAGCAAATATGTTGATCATCACCTGTTCTCACGAACAGCGGCTACTCCCCAATGAAGTAACACCATGTTAGGCGAAAATACGTTTTTTGGCAATCTATAAATACAAAAGACCCTGCCGAAGCAGAGTCTTTATTGAGGTATTTTTGCAGTGCTTCCAGCCGCTATTTTTCTCTTTTGAGAAGAGAAACCAACAGGGCAAAAAACCAGATCATCAGATCAGCAAAGTACGGATGTCTTTCAGCAACTTGGTCAGCTTATTGGTAAAGCGCGCTGCATCAGCCCCATTGATCACGCGGTGATCATAAGACAGTGACAACGGTAACATCAGTTTCGGATCAAAACCTTGACCATTCCATACTGGTTGCATCGTCGCTGGAGAAATCCCCAAAATTGCGACTTGTGGCCAGTTCACCAATGGTGTAAATGCCGTACCACCAATTGCACCTAAGCTTGAAATCGTGAAGTTTGCACCTTGTAGGTCTTTCGGCGAAAGCTTCTTATCACGTGCTTTCTGACCCAATACACCGAGCTCCACCGCAATGTCTTTAATTGATTTCTGGTCTGGATTACGTAGTACCGGAACGGTTAAACCATCTGGTGTTGCTACAGCAATGCCCATATGAATTTCGTTACGCAAGAGTACAGACTTGCCATCATCAGCCAAGTGACCGGCAAAATCACGCTCTTCTTTCAGCAAATGCGCAACGGCTTTAATAATGAAAGCCATAATGGTCAAGCTAATGCCATCTTTCTTAAAGTTACCTTTAAGGTCATTACGCCAAGCTTCAAGCTCAGTAATATCCGCCAAGTCAAACTGAGTCACTTGTGGAATATAGTTGTTTAAAGACAACTGCGGAATAGAGACTTGTTGCAGACGTGTCAGCACTTTCTCTTCGACACCGCCAAACGCTGTGAAATCAGGAAGCTTTGGCAAGCCAGAAACTTGAGCAGCAGCCTGAGCGGCTGGAGCAGCCTGAGGCGCAGTTAAACGCGCTTTGACAAATGCTTTCAGGTCTTCCTTCATGACACGCGCATGCGGGCCAGATGCGCTTACTTCAGACAATACGACGCCTAATTCACGCGCCAGCTTGCGTACAGCTGGGCCTGCATAGACTTTCGCATTGGCGTCATTCTGCGCTTTCGTCAGCTTGTCTGCACCCTGTTCTGACACAGGAGCCGCAACTGACTGTGCTGCTGGCGCAGGCTGCGCTTTAACTTCAGCTTTAGGCGCTGGAGCAGAAGCCGCCGCAGGTGCAGCAGCGGGTGCTGATGAAGATTCACCTTCAATGGTCACCAAAGCCACACCTTCCGATACATTTTGTCCCAATGCAACATGAATGGCTTTAATCACACCTGCTGTTGTACTTGGTACTTCAACCGTTGCTTTGTCTGATTCAACCACGATGATACTTTGGTCTTTTTCAACCGTATCACCTACTGACACCAAAATTTCAGCAACAGCCGCTTTGTCCACACCCAAGTCAGGCACTGCAATTTCAACTGCACCTACAGGCGCAGCAGCAACTTGTGGCGCTGCTTCAGCAGACTGAGCTTCAGAGGTTTGAGGTGCTGCAACTGGCGTAGGTTCAGCAGTCACTGGTGCAACTGACGCTGCTGTTTTTACAGTCAGAATCACCACACCTTCTTTAACACTATCACCAACTTGAACGCTAATTGATTCCACTGTGCCTGAAATCGTACTCGGGACTTCCACAGTCGCTTTGTCTGACTCAACCACAAGGATGCTTTGATCAACGTCAATTTGATCGCCAACCGACACCAAAATTTCACCAACGGTTGCTTTTTCCACACCAATGTCTGGCACTTGCACATCAATCACTTGTGATGCTGTAGTGGCAGCGGGTGCAACCGTTTCAGCAACAGCAGCGGGTGCAGTCTTTTCTTCAGCTTGTACAACGTCAGCCTGTGCTTGTACTGCTGGCGCTTCAGTTTGTCCCTCGGCTTCCAGCTCAATCAGCGCTGCACCTTCAGCAACAGAGTCACCTAAGTTTACTAAAATGCTTTTAACAACGCCTGCTGAAGTGCTAGGCACTTCAACAGATGCTTTGTCTGATTCTAATAGAACAACACTGTCATCAACCGCAATGGTGTCGCCAACTTTGACCAAAATTTCAGCAACAACGGCTTTATCTACACCAATATCAGGAGTTGTAATTTGCATACTTATTTCTCCTCTTTGTAGTCAGCTACAGCGTGTACAGATGGCGTTGCTTGAGGAGCCCAAGCTACTGGACGGTCCGTATCTAATTCAAATGTAGAGATGGCATCTTTCACTAAGCGTGCATCCACTTCACCTTCATCAGCCAATTTTTTCAGTGTAGCAACAACAATATGCGCTGCATCTACACCAAAGTAACTACGTAATTTAGCGCGTGAATCTGAACGACCATAACCATCTGTACCCAATGCTACGAATGGACGGTTGTCTGGAAGATATGCACGAATTTGTTCGCTATAAGCACGCATATGATCTGTTGCAGAAACCACGATACCTTCTGTACCGCGCAGTTGCTCAGTCACCCAAGCCTCTTTCACATTCTCGCTCATTGGATGCAAGCGGTTATATTCTTCACATGCCATACCATCACGTGCAAGTTCATTGAAACTTGTTACGCTAAATACATTTGAATGGATTTGGTATTCATCACGTAAGATTTGAGCAGCTTTAATGACTTCACGCAGAATCACACCTGAACCCATCAACTGAACAGTGGCTTTTTCATCTTTTTGAAGTAAGTACATACCACGTTTAATGCCTTCTTCAGCACCTTGTGGCATTTCAGGATGCTCGTAGTTTTCGTTCATTACCGTTAAGTAATAGAAAATACGCTCTTGGTTCACGTACATACGCTGTAAACCATCATGCACAATAACTGCTAATTCATAACCAAAACATGGGTCATACGACACACAGTTCGGAATCGTATTGGCTAAAATATGCGAGTGACCATCTTGGTGTTGTAAACCTTCACCGTTTAGCGTGGTACGACCTGCTGTTGCACCCAATAAGAAACCTTGTGCTTGTGCATCACCTGCAGCCCATGCAATGTCGCCAATACGCTGAAAACCAAACATAGAGTAGTACATGTACATTGGAATCATGGGTAAGTTATTGGTTGAATAACTGGTTGCCAATGCTGCCCAAGCGCTCATTGCACCTGCTTCGTTAATGCCTTCTTGAAGCATATGACCATCTTTTGCTTCACGGTAATGCATCAACTGTTCTTGGTCTTCAGGCGTGTAATGCTGACCATTGGCTGCATAAATACCTAACTGACGGAACATACCTTCTAGACCGAAAGTACGTGCTTCATCAGGAACGATTGGCACAACACGGTCTTTAATTGCTTTTTCTTTTAACAATGCAGCAATTAAACGAACCATCACCATGGTGGTTGATTGTTCTTTGCCTTGTGAGCCTTTTAATACTGCATCAAAGACAGAAAGTTCTGGAATAGCCAACTGTTCACTTTCTTTGCGACGTGCAGGCAAATAACCACCTAGTGCTTCACGACGTGCCTTCATATATTTCAATTCAGGCGAGTTTTCGCTTGGACGATAGAAAGGCACTTCTTCTAATTGCTCATCGTTAAATGGCAAATTGAAGCGATCACGTACATATTTTAAAGATTCGATTTGCATCTTTTTGATTTGATGCGTTTTGTTTACTGCTTCAATTTCATCAGACAAACCATAACCTTTTACAGTTTTCGCTAAGATTACAGTTGGTTGACCTTTGGCTGTACATGCTTCTGCATAGGCTGCAAAAACTTTGTACGGGTCATGACCACCACGATTTAGATTATCAATATCTTCATCGCTTAAATCTTTAATCAACTCAGCCGCTTCTGGGTATTTACCAAAGAATTTTTCGCGTGCATATGCACCGCCCTTCACTTGTAAGCGTTGGTATTCGCCATCCAGTGTTTCTTCCATAACCGCTTTTAAAGCACCAGTGCTGTCTTTAGCCAGTAGTGGGTCCCAATGACGACCCCAAACCACTTTAATGACACGCCAGCCCGCACCACGGAATAAAGATTCTAATTCTTGAATAATTTTACCGTTACCACGTACTGGACCGTCTAGACGCTGTAAGTTACAGTTTACAACCCAAATGAGATTGTCTAATTTTTCACGACCCGCAAGTGAAATTGCACCTGTGCTTTCTGGCTCATCCATCTCACCATCGCCAAGGTATGCCCAAACTTTGCGATTTTCTTCTTTAATCAAACCACGATTCATCAAATATTTTTGAATATGTGCTTGGTAAATCGACATGATTGGGCCAAGACCCATCGATACCGTTGGGAACTGCCAATAATCAGGCATTAAGTATGGATGCGGATAAGAAGGTAAGCCAACACCGTCCACTTCGCGACGGAAATTGTTTAGATGCTCTTCAGTCAAACGACCTTCAAGGAATGAACGCGCATAGATTCCTGGCGCACAGTGACCTTGATAATAGATCATGTCACCGCCAAAGCTATCACTATTCGCGCGGAAGAAATGGTTAAAACCCACATCATATAATGTTGCTGAAGATGCAAAACTTGCCAAGTGACCACCTAAGTCATCACCCGTTTTATTGGCACGGAGTACCATCGCTAAGGCGTTCCAACGAATCAACGCACGGATACGACGCTCCATGTCTTGATCGCCTGGCATTGCAGGTTCTTCAGCCACTGAAATTGTATTTAAATAAGGCGTGTTTAAACGCTGAATAGGGACATGTTTAGCGATTGCTTGTTGATACAGTTTTTCTAGTAGAAAAGCTGCACGCTCAGTCCCCATGTGTTGTAAAACGGAGTCAAACGCATCTTGCCATTCTTGCGTTTCTTGCGCGTCAGTATCACCATAAAACGCCATAATTCACCTATTTCGATATCCTAATCTTATACGCTAATATGTATCATACTTTCGTCCTATAAGAGTATCGCTACAGCTGAATATGGCTGAGCCCTACTATTTAGCAACTAAATAGTCATTGACTATTCGTTACCCAAGATAACAAAAAACCGCCAATTTAGGCGGTTTTTTATACATTTAATGGTGTTTTTTGATGCTAACTTAGATTCCGTCAGAGCTGTATTCCTTTTTCAAGCATCAAACCAATGGTAAGTTCGGATCATCCGATCAAATCGGATTAAGGCAACATTGCTAGATAAGTCGATGGGTTTTTGCGTTGACCATCTTTAACTACTTCATAGTGTAAATGTGGACCAGTACAACGACCTGTACAACCAACATTGGCAATATGTTCACCCGCGTCTACACGGTCTCCAACACGAGCAATTAAACGTGATGCATGGGCATAGCGCGTGATGTAACCATTGCCATGGTTAATTTCAACGTATTGACCATAACCCGTACCCCAACCTGACTTGGTCACAATCCCTGGACCTGTCGCATAAATCGGTGTACCGCTTGGCGCAGCAAGATCTAGACCTGAGTGGCGCTCAGCACGACCATTCATAGTACGGCCGCCGTAACTTGAGCTCACACGTGCGCTTGGAAGTGGATGTGTCACTAACCACGAATATGCATTATTTGAAAAACTTTTTGCAGAGAATTCTGAACCGTATTTTTTCGCCAGTGAAGCGTTGTTAAGTTCAACCGTTTTTTCACGGAGCTGAACGGTCATTTTTGTTTCGGCAGGAACATCAATATCATTAGATTCAGTATAAGCACCTTCTGATAAAGTGCGTGTCAATTGCTCAATTCGATCCGAAGATGCATTATTTGTATTGAGTTCTACCAAATCAGCGAAGGCTACTGAAGCAGCCGATGCCGCAAAAGAAAAAGCCAACAAAATACGTCTCATATGCATAAAAAACCTCTTAAAACTGCTCTTACGAGTGTTTCTTGCGTGATCTCGTCCTTGATATCTACCGAAAGAAGCGCATAAGATTAAGACATTAACATGAAGGAAATATGTATGTCCGAACCAGTGAATCTCTTTCAACAAACCAGAAAACACATAAAAACAGGAAACTTAACGTTTCTCTCAAAGCAAGTAACTGCATGGCAGAAACTTACAAAACTGATTCAACCTCTCCTACCGCAACCAGAGCAGTGGCAGGTTGTTTGTTATCAATATGGTATTTTGACGATTACCGGCGAAAATCAAGCGATGATTAGTCAACTTGGTTACCTTCAAAAACAATATATTGCACAACTGTCGGAACTTGAGGAGTTTAAAGACCTACAAAAACTCCAAGTTCGTTTGAGAATCCCCTCTCAAACACCCGCAAAGATACAATCTATTTCAAGATCGCTAAGCACAGAAACTCAAGACTTAATTCGAGGTGCTGCTGACTTTGTGAGCGACCCTAAGCTTAGCCAAGCAATGCGCCGTTTGGCAAGCAAAAAAAAGTAACCTTGTCGCGACTAGCTTCAGAATTGCTTTTTTAAAATGATAGATTCATCACACTTAACATTATTACAATATAACATCACACAAGAAAGACAATGACTTAAGTCACACTCACATAAGGAATTGGACACTGATCTTCGTCATTAAATGTTACAATTTCATAACTGCTTGGATCACTTTGGACATTGCGCAATAATTGATTATTTAAAGCATGCCCAGACTTATATCCATCAAATTTGGCAATAATTTGGTGGCCGAGCAAATAAAGATCCCCCACCGCATCTAATATTTTGTGACGAACAAATTCATCTGAGAAGCGCAAACCTTCTTCATTCACCACACCTGTTTCATCAACACCAATGGCATTGTCTAAACTTGCCCCCAAAGCGAGATTATTGGCCTTGAGATAGTCCAAATCTTTCATAAAACCAAAAGTACGGGCTTCGCTGACTTCATAAACAAAAGTTTCGGTTGAAAAGTCGATCGTAGCAGACTGATATTCTTTCTTAAAAGCAGGATGGTCGAAGTCAATGGTGAAGTTGAGTTGAAAACCCTCATGAGGGCGGAAAATAGCGCGCTTGTCGTCGATGATTGCTTCAACGGGCTTGAGTATTTTAATAAATTTTTTAGGGGCATCCAGTTCTTTGAGACCACCTTGCATGAGCAAGTAAATAAACGGACCTGCACTACCATCCATAATTGGGACTTCAGATGCAGACACTTCAATGATCAGGTTATCAATACCCAGACCTGCAATTGCACTCATGACATGTTCAATCGTACCCACTTTGGCATCTTCTTGAACTAGGTTTGAACACATGAAGGCTTCTTGGATCAACATCGCATTTGCACGAATGTCGATGGGTGGCTTGAGATCGATACGACGAAACACAATTCCTCCGTCCGCATGATGTGGCACAAAGTTAATTAAGACTTTTTGACCACTATGCAAACCAATGCCGCTTGCTTTAACGACACGTTGCAGAGTTCTTTGTTTCAACATGTTTCATATCATCTCACCACTAAACCGCTATACGTTAGCATATTTAGCCATTGATAAAAAACAAAAAGGTAGTCAGAGACTACCTTTTCTTCATCACATGTGGCCTAACCACATAGACAAATACTACTTACGTTGTTGATTTTTCAAGTAATCTTGAATACTCATTGGTGTTGGACGTGCAGCACTCACTGTCGATGCAGAACTCGCTGCAGGAGCCGCGTCTTGGTTCTGACGCTGGATTGCAGGCACATCATCATCTTCAACAACCGCTTGCGTTGCATGCCCATGTTGTGCTACCTGCACATGTGCATTTGGACGCTTCACTGGCTCAGCAGAATCTGCTGAATTTCGAGTTAGACCTGTTGCAATGACAGTGACACTAATTTCATCACGCGCATCTGGATCAAATACAGTGCCATAGAAGACTTGGCCTTCGTCTAGATCGACAATTTGGTTCACAACATCAGTAATTTCTTCAATTTCGCCAAAGGTGACGTCATCACCACCCGTCACATTAATCAGAATCCCTTTGGCATTCATAATGGTGACATTATCTAGCAATGGGCTACGGATCGCTTGTTCGGCTGCTTGACGTGCACGGTTTTCACCACGACCTAAACCCGCACCCATCATGGCATAACCACGTGTGCTCATCGCAGTTTTCAAGTCAGCAAAGTCAAGGTTAATATGACCTGGGCGTACTACCAAATCAAAGATACTACGGACCGCATTTAATAAGACATCATCCGCTTTTTTATAGGCATCTTTCATTGAGATGTCACGGAAAACTTTTAACAAACGTTGGTTTGGAATGATGATTAAAGAATCTACATGCGCTTCTAATGCTTCAATGCCTTGCTCAGCAGACTGAAGACGACGCTTACCTTCAAAGTTAAACGGTGTCGTTACCACACCTACGGTTAAAATACCCATTTCTTTGGCAATTTCAGCAACCACTGGCGCAGCACCTGTACCTGTACCACCGCCCATGCCGGCAGTGACAAATACCATGTCAGTGCCTTCAAGGTGTTGACGAATCAAGTCACGACTTTCTTCAGCCGCGGCTTGGCCTACATTTGGATTGGCGCCCGCACCTAAACCACGAGTACTTTGCTCACCCAACTGGATTTTGAATTGTGCATTCATACGGTCTAGCGCTTGCTTGTCCGTATTGGCACATACAAACTTTACACCTTGAATATCTGACTCAAGCATGTGTTGTACGGCGTTACCACCTGCACCACCAACACCAAACACAGTAAAACGGGCTTGACCGTTGCTATCGGTTTGATCATCTTCTAAAAATTCAAATGAGGCCATGACCTATAGATTTCCTAATTCGTTATTGGCAGTCACTTAAGCCCGTATACTGCCTTGATCTTAATAAACAAAATTGCTTTTAAGCATGCTGTGCAAGCCATAGCTTGTCAAGTTTAAGCGATGCGTAGTACAACTTCTTAACAATATTCCAAAAAAATTCAACTTAAAAAACAGATTTCAGCTTTTCATTGAGTCCAGACCAAGCACGTCCAACGCGTTTAATCAGAGACAGTTTTTCTCTATCTTCTGGTTCCACTATGGTTTCTTGTGTTTCGCTCTGACTAAACATCAATAAACCTGCGGCAGTGGCATATTGAGAGCGACGTAGTGCGGCAATATTTTGCTCATCTGCTGTCACTTGCACAGGTGGATTACCCAAATGCGCAGACACCCCCAACATACGACGAGTCAACGTCACCATACCTTCGATTTGACTGGCATCACCAGTTAACACCACACCATGATACAAACCATGAATCGCACCATTACGCTCTAGCTCTTGGCGAACTTGACCTAAAATTTCTTCATAACGCGCAATCACGATTTCAGTCAGCTCAATACGACTAATCGTTTGCGGACCATCAATCCCTTGGATCTGAATCATATGGTCCGGTTTAACCGACTTAATGTCGACACACCCATAGAGTAATTTAATTCGCTCAGCTTCTTCAGTGGTGGTTTGTAACACAGCAGCAATATCACGGGTGACATGTTCGCCACCACGCTGCAAAGTATGTGTCAACGCCAAACGACCATCCAAATACACCGCAATGTTGGTGGTACCTGCACCAATATCAACCAAACAAACGCCATACTCTTTTTCATCTTTGAGTAGACTCGCTTCTGCCGTTGCCAAACAAGACACCACCAGTTTCTCCACCCCGATGTTCGCACCTTTTAAGGCCCGATCCAGGTTTTGCATGGTGCTAATTGGTAACATCATCAACTGATAATGACCAATCATGCTGTGGGCAGACATCCGTATTGGGTTTTGTACCCACTCAGTGGAGTCATCCAGCTCAAAGCCCAGTGGAACAGCACTAACCAAATAATGATCCGAGGTCATGTGGCTGGCTTTAGCCAACTCTAATGCACGAACCACTTCACTTGTTGTAATTGTGTGGTCAGTATTTTCAACTGGCGTTCGTCCAGAGGCATAAAAGCTTTTTAACTCGGCACTTGGGATTGAGACCCACGCGGAATGGACACGGCATTCAGCCATATCTTCTGCTTCTTGCACGGCATTTTTTATCGCTGTAATGACTTTATCAAGACTTACAATTTTTCCTTTATTCATGCCTCGGTTACGAGCAGTTGCCATTCCTATCACTTGGATATTGTCTGGCGCATGTACCTTACCAATCAAAACTGAAACTTTGTGCGTCCCAATGTCAATCGCAACAACTGAGGGAACCGCTTCATTCATTATTTACTACTACCATCACATGTTTGTTTAATTTATGGCTTTATGCCTCTGTTTTAAAGCCAAGTATTATGGCTTTGCTGCTGCTCCACCTGCAATGCTTGTGTTATCAATCGTTACAACAAAATGACCATTTGCTATCTTTGGTGCGGCGGCATTCTTCCATTGGATGGCCAAGCCATTCCGATAACGCAAATCAATGGCAGATACTTTGGCCCAAACTGGCTTCAAATCACTTTGAGCCAAATAACTCAAACGTTGCAGCTTACTCATGGTTTGATCCTGATCTACGATAACACGTAAACCTGAATCGAACTGCATAAACCAAGTCATACGCTCCGTTAAATATAGTTCTTTTAAACGAAGGTTGACTGGCTGGAATAATTGATTAATTTCATTATAACGGCGCATCATCATTTTAGACTGACTGATTGGGCCGTGTAATAAAGGCAAATTCTGATTATTTTTCGGTGTCACTTCGCTAAATACGTCACCACTGTCACTTAAGAGACGCCCTGTCCCCCAACGTGCAATTGCATGCCGCGGCATAACGCAAACGCGAATCGCATTCGGCCATGCCCGCGAAACCACCACGCGATCGACCCAAGCCAGCTCTAAAGTGCGATCACGAATCTCTTCTAAATCTGAGGTGAAATAATTATGAGTAATGGCTGGTGAAACATGTCCCATCACCTGATTTTTTTCCGCCTCAGAACGTACACCTACCACATCAAGTTCGGCCACACGTGCATCTGTCATGACTTGATATAAGCCATAAATCCCAACCAATAGTACCGCCACAGCAACGACCAACATCACCCAACCACCGAAGTTGGCAAGCTTTTCCTTACGCGTCGGTGGTTTATCGTGTATCGACGTAATCGCTGCGCGTTTACGGCGCATAGAAGCGGGTAATTGCGCCATTTAGTGAGCCGCACCTGTCAGTGTTTGCTCTAAAATTTGGACACAAAGCGCATCAAAGCTATAACCCACTGCATTTGCTGCTTTCGGTACCAAAGAGTGACTGGTCATCCCAGGTACTGTATTCACTTCTAGTAACCAGAAATTGCCTTGCTCATCTTGCATCGCATCAATACGACCCCAACCACTTGCACCCACCGCTTGGAATGCACGGAGGCAAAGCGCTTGCAACTTTTGCTCTTCTTCAGTGCTTAAGCCACACGGAATTCCGTATTCCACATCATTACGTTGATATTTCGCTTCATAATCATAAAAAGCCACATCCGCAGGCGGTTGTAGACGAATCACAGGTAGCGGTTGACCATTTAAAAATGAAATCGTGAATTCACGTCCCGTAATCCATTTTTCAGCCATCACCACAGCATCGTGTTGGGTCGCTTTGGCAATTGCCGCTGCCAAATCTTCTGCTTTTTCAACTTTACTCATGCCGACACTTGAACCTTCATGTACTGGCTTGATAATCAGTGGAAGACCCAAATTCGCCACCACTTCAGCTAAATCTGACTCTTGGCTAATGATGCGATAAGGCGCTGTTGGTAAGTCTGAACCCTGCCAAATTTGCTTGGTTTTAACTTTATCCATACCAATGGCAGAACCCTGTACGCCTGTTCCGGTATACGGGATGTTGAGCCACTCCAAGACCCCTTGGATTTGACCGTCTTCTCCACCACGACCATGCAACACAATAAACGCACGGTCATAACCGACCAATTCGGTCACACTACGCTCTTTCGGGTCAAAAGCTTCTGCATTTACACCAGAACGAACCAATGCTTCAAGTACAGCTGCACCACTATCTAGAGAAACCTCACGCTCAGCAGACTTACCACCAAGCAACACCGCTACTTTGCCGAATTTTGAAGCATTTGACACGTTGATATCCTTAAACTTTATGACTGTTTTATTCAGTGAGTAATCACAAAACGTGATTATTTTAAATATAAATGATTGCTTGCAAGCTCAACCGAGATAGCTCCCACATTACCTGCGCCTTGCGTCAATAACAAGTCATCTGCTTGTAACACTTTTTTCAACGCATGCTGCAAATTACCTTCGACCGGATCGATCAAAATCGGCTCTACATCGCCACGTAAACGAATACTACGCGCCAATGAACGGCTGTCTGCCCCCACAATCGGTTTTTCACCTGCAGGATAGACTTCAAGCAGCAACAACTGATCAACCTGTGACAATACATCCACAAAGTCATCGAAACAGTCACGGGTACGGCTAAAACGGTGTGGCTGGAACATCATCACTAAACGGCGGTCTGGATGGCTTGCACGTGCTGCTTTAATGGTCGCTTCAACTTCTTTTGGATGGTGACCATAGTCATCCACCAATTTCACATTACCGCCTTCGATGTCAAATTCACCTTGGACTTGGAAACGACGACCTACACCGCTGAAACTTTCCAACGCACGTGCAATCGCAGCATCAGAGACACCTTCATCGGTTGCAATACCGATCGCCGCAAGTGCATTTAAAATATTATGCAAACCCGGCAAATTGATGGTTAAACGCAAAGGCTCACGATCTTTACGTAATACGGTAAAGTGCGACTGCATGCCTTCTTGTTCAATATCCACTGCACGAATGTCATTGTCTTCGTTAAAACCATATGTGATCAATGGACGACCAATACGCGGCATGATTTCACGAATGTTGGCATCATCGCCACACACCACAGCCAAGCCGTAAAACGGTAGTTTTTGTAAGAACTGTACAAAGGTATCTTTTAGGACATCGAAGCTACCACCATAGGTGTCCATGTGGTCTGCATCAATATTGGTCACAATGGTGGCCATCGGTTGCAGATGCAGGAATGACGCATCTGATTCATCTGCTTCTGCCACGATAAAACGACTCGCGCCCAGCGCAGCATTCACACCAGTACGGTTCAACAAACCACCAATCACATAGGTTGGATCTAGATTTTCTTCTGCCAACATACACGTCACTAGGCTTGTAGTCGTGGTTTTACCATGCGTTCCCGCAACAGCAATCCCATGACGGTAGCGCATCAGCTCACCCAGCATTTCTGCACGGCGCACCACAGGTGTACGCGTTTCAATGGCTGCTTTAATTTCTGGGTTTTCTGCATCAATTGCAGTCGACACCACAATCACGTTTGCCCCTTGAATATTTTCAGCCGTATGCCCGATATAGACTTTGATGCCATTTTCTTCAAGCTGAGCCGTGGTTTTTGATGCTTTGATATCTGAACCTGAGACTTTGTAGCCTTGGTTCTTGAGCACTTCAGCAATACCACACATACCCGCACCACCAATCCCAATAAAATGGATGTGCTTAATACGGCGCATTTCTGGCACTTTAATTAACTTTTTTGCTTGATCAGCAGGCGTAGATGGCGACATAAAATACTCGGTTTACAATGCTTGAATTAAACGAACCACATGTTGGGTTGCATCGGGTTGTGCTTGCTGACGTGCTTTCACTGCCATTTCAGACAATAACTGACGGTTCATCAAGGGTAATAATAATTCTTTTAAACTCTCGGGGGTCATGCTTGCTTGTGGACAAATTTTGGCTGCACCGATATTAGCTAAAAACTTTGCATTGGCCGTTTGGTGATCATCCACAGCGCTTGGCAGCGGAACAAAAACCGCAGCCACACCAGCAGTCGCAATCTCGGTCACGGTTAACGCCCCAGCACGGCAAATAATTAAATCAGCATCACTATAAGCTTGGGCCATATTTTCAATAAAAGGGTGAACTTCAACCTGAAGCTGTTCAGGTGCATCGGCATAGCGCGCTTGTGTCGCTTCTGCATGGTTTTGACCACACTGATGATAAACGCTTAACGGCACATTCAATTGCTTCAATGCTTCAGGAACACGCTCATTTAACGCTTGTGCGCCCAACGAGCCACCCACAATTAAGACCTGCAGTGGCAGACCTGCTTTTTCACGTTCTTGATAACGCCAAGACGGATTCAAAATTTCCGTAATCTCTTTGCGGACGGGATTGCCGGTGGTCACAATTTTATCTTGTGCAGCAAAGGTGTTTGGAAAAGCCTGGCACACTGTTTTGGCAATACGTGATAACTGCGTATTGGTAAAACCTGCAATCGCATTCTGCTCATGAATAATCACAGGAATACCCAGTGCACGCGCAGCCAATCCACCAGGTCCCGCGACATAGCCCCCAAAGCCCGCGACGGCATCGACTTTGAGCTGCTTCATGTAACGCATTGCACTTAAAGTGGCTTTTAAAATTTTAAAGGGTGCCAATACTTTACGGACTAAGCCATTGCCGCGCACACCTTGAATATCAATTTGATAAATTGGGATATCATGATTTTTAAGCAGGCGATTTTCCATACCTGTGGGCGTAGCAAGCCACGAGACTTGGCAACCTTGTTGCTGTAATTCCTTAGCCACAGCAAGTGCTGGAAAAACATGCCCGCCCGTTCCGGCAGCCATCATCATTACATGTTTCGGCTTTGTTTGTGTTGCTTCGGTCACAGTCTAATTCTTCAATTCTAAAAATATGGAAACAAAATTCAATTTTAAGCGATCAATTGTAATCACAAACGCATAGTCGCGAAAGATTATTTACTTTTTTTCAACAGCCATTTGATTGTTTTTTTCTACTGATTTTCAAGTTTAAACTAGATTTGTTATCAGATGTGCATTTT
>JACRYN010000130.1_pt1 | contig 15393 bp, 14 predicted proteins | sample 8023231 | NCBI WGS metagenome assembly JACRYN01 (sample SAMN15756473, study PRJNA655841) | gut metagenome | isolation source: fecal sample D84 from domestic dog with diarrhoea | host: Canis lupus familiaris | place: South Africa: Mmabatho, Mahikeng | collected 2019-09
AAGCAAAAGCGTCAGGTAACTATACCTTGTCGATTTTGGCTCACCAAGAGGTGGCGCATTCTGGCTATGATGAGGCAATGTTGCTCGACCCTCAAGGTTATGTATGTCAAGGTTCTGGCGAAAACGTATTCTTGGTGAAAGATGGTGTGTTACATACGCCAGATATCGCAGGTGGTGCGCTTGATGGTATTACGCGTCAAACCATTATTACCATCGCAAAAGACTTGGGCTATGACGTGGTTGAGCGTCGTATTACACGTGATGAATTCTACATTGCAGATGAAGCATTCTTTACAGGTACAGCTGCTGAAGTGACGCCTATTCGTGAATATGATGACCGTGAAATTGGTTCAGGTACGCGTGGTCCAATCACTGAACAAATTCAAACCACATTCTTTAATGCGGTTAAGGGTAAAGACCCGAAATACGCACACTGGTTAACTTATGTAAAATAAGTGGTTCGATGAAAAAAAAGGGCTCTTTGGAGCCCTTTTTTGTTGGGCTGTAGTTTAGTCATCGATACCGAAAATATCGCGAGTGTAGAGTTTATTTTGGACGTCATTTAGTTCTGATGTTTGACGATTGCTAATAATTAAGTCAGCTACTTGCTTAAATTTTTTTAGATCGCGAATAACTTTACTATTAGCAAATTTTTTTTCTGAAATATTTGGCTCGTAAATAATCACCTTAATGCCTTGCGCCTTAATTCGGCGCATAATCCCTAAAATTGCGGATGAGCGGAAATTATCAGATCCTGATTTCATGACCAACCGGTAGATACCAACCACTTTGGGATTTTTATGAATAATCGTTTCAGCAATGAAATCCTTACGGGTCCTATTTGCATCTACAACCGCTTGAATTAAGTTACTTGGGACTTGCTCATAATTTGCTAAAAGTTGTTTAGTGTCTTTAGGGAGACAATATCCACCATAGCCAAAAGAAGGGTTGTTGTAAAACTTTCCAATACGCGGATCAAGGCACACGCCATCAATAATTTGACGAGTATCTAAATCAAAAACTTGAGCATAGGTGTCAAGTTCATTGAAATAAGCGACACGCATGGCGAGATAAGTATTGGCAAATAATTTGATAGCCTCTGCTTCAGTCGAGTGAGTAAATAGTACAGGGCAGTCTTTCTTAATAGCACTATTAAGAAAGAGTTGAGCCAATGTTTCTGCACGTTCTGATTGCTCGCCTATAATAATTCGAGATGGATAGAGATTATCCTGAAGTGCTTTGCCTTCACGTAAGAATTCAGGCGAAAAAATAATATTGTTTGTGCTAAATCGCTGTCGCATTCTTTGTGTAAAGCCGACAGGTACTGTCGATTTAATGATGATGGTCGCAAGCGGGTTGGTGTGTTGGATGTCGTGAATGACTTGCTCCACACTTGAAGTATCAAATTGATTGGTGATGGGGTCGTAATTGGTGGGTGTTGCAATGAGAATAACCTCAGCATTGATGTAACTGTCTATTTTATTTGATGTTGCTTTAAAATGAATGTTGTCATTTTCTAGGAATAATGAGATGTCTTTATCTTGAATTGGGGAGATTTTTTGATTTAACTGATGAATACGATTTTCATCGATATCAAATGCAGTGACACAGTGCTGTTGCGCTAAGATCAAAGCATTAGAGAGTCCAACATAGCCTAAACCGACCACTGTAATTTTCATTCTGTTGATTCTGAATTATTTTATAATACGGTGCAGGAGCAAGATGTCACGTAAATGAACAATACATTTCAGTTTAATTACCGTGTAATTACTTGGGATTTTATGGCTCTAATCTTCAATCAAACCTAGACTATGTTATGATGCAAAATACTATGTAGATCGGTAGTTTCAAGCATGTCTGTACATGAAAATGATGACGTTTTAAATACGACAGAGCAACAAAATCAGAATATTGTGCTGTGTATGAAGTGGGGGACCAAATATGGTTCGGACTACGTTAATCGTTTGTATAACATGGTAAAACGCCACACTACTGTTGACTTTAAAATGGTGTGTTTAACTGACCGTACCGATGGTATTGATCCTGCTGTACAGTGTTTTCCTATTCCTCCATTAGCACTTCCAGAGGGGAGCCCTGAACGTGGCTGGAATAAATTGTCTACGTTTGAGCCAGATCTTTATGGTTTAAAAGGCAATGCGCTCTTTTTAGACTTAGATGTAGTGATTGTTGATAACATCGATAGTTTCTTTACCCATTCTGGGGATTTTCTGATTATTCATGACTGGAAGCGCCCTTGGCGTATTACGGGAAATAGTTCAGTTTACCGTTTTAAGTTGGGTGCTTTTCCTGGATTGATGCCCTATTTCCGTGAGCATTTTGATGAAATTCGTCAAAAGTTCCGCAATGAGCAAGCTTATTTGTCTTGGTATGTCGATCAAGAGAAAAAGCTCTCTTACTGGCCTGACAGTTGGTGTAAAAGTTATAAGTATCATTGCTTGCAAAAAATACCTTTGGCGTACTTTAAAGCACCAGTGAAACCAGAAGGTGCAAAAATTATTGTTTTCCATGGGGAAATTAATCCACCTGATGCAGTAAATGGTGGTGGTGGTAAATGGTATCGCTATGTGTTGCCATCAGATTGGATTAAAGAGGCTTGGCATTAAAAACCCAATGTTGGTTTACTTTTGATTAGAAAATTATGAAAAAACTAGATTTTGTTATTGCTTGGGTTGATGGAAGTGATGAAAATCATCGATTGAAACGTCAACAATTTCAACCTGAAAATGTTGTAAAAGGTGCAGCGGAAGACACTCGATTTGCCCATAATGATGAAATCTATTTTTCGATTGCTTCAATTCTGAAATATGTTCCGTATTGTGGAACGATTTACATTATAACTGATCACCAACAGCCGAGTTTTGTTGGGGAGTTTGAAGCGCAGGGGCTATGTCGTTCTGGTCAAATTCAAGTGGTTGATCATCAAGAAATATTTAGAAATTACCAACAGTATTTACCTACTTTCAATTCACTTACAATTGAAACGATGCTTTGGAATATTCCAAATTTATCGCAATATTTCATTTATTTAAATGACGATTTTTTCTTTAATGCACCTTCTAAAATCAGTGATTTCTTGGTCGATGATTATATTAAGATTTATGGGCACTGGTCTAATAATTTATTAGTTAAAACTAAATTTAATATACGTAAAGGGTTGAATAAATATTTTGCTAAACCCTTAGCGCCTAAATATACGGTTGCTCAGATGTTGAGTGCGGAGTTGTGTGGGATGAGCCGCTATTTTGAAATTCATCATCGACCACATGTTTTAGATAAAATATTATTTCAAAAATACTTTGAAGCCCATCCATCTGTTTTAGAAAAGCAAATTTCCTATCGTTTTCGTAGTGCCTTACAGTTTTTACCTGTAGGGCTCAATAATCATTTAAAAATTAAGTACAAACAAGCTGAGCTTTTTAATGATATCGAAATTGCATATTTGAAAAATGAAACATCAATTGAATTATTTTTAAAAAATTTGAATAATTCTAATGTTAAATTTGGTTGTATCCAAAGTTTAGATCAATTTGAAGAGAAACAATTTCAAAAAATATCATCAGCTTTGAATTTGAAATTTAAAGACTATTTACCTAAATCTATTGCTTTTAAGAGTCCATCATGAAAGTTGTTACTTATTTGATTAATTTGGATGGCAGTCAAGAACGACTTGAGCGAGCAACGCAGCAGCTGAATCAAGTTAACTGGCCTTTTGAGCGCTTTTCTGCAGTCGATGGTCGTGGTAAAGATTTAACTGAATTTGCAAACTACGATGATCAAGGGGCGAACGACGTACTCGGTCGCAGATTGATGAATTCAGAATTGGGCTGCTATTTAAGTCATTATGGCTGTGCGGAGCAATTTTTAAGTACGGATGCTGATTATTTGGTGGTACTTGAAGATGATATGAAAATCAACCAAGACTTCAAAGACAAACTTGATGGTGTGATTGAGTATCTCGATCAACATAAAGAGCTGGATTGGTATCTGATTAATATTGCAGCCAAAAAGAAAAAACTGAGCAAAGATATTACGAATATTGATGGCATGGGTTTATGGCACGCTTTTTATTTCCCTATTCGTGGTCTCGGTTTAGTTTGGTCGCGCAAAGGTGCAAAAGAATTTATACAAGCAGGAAAATCAATGACCATGCCTGTTGATATTTTCTTTCAAACTTGGCTCAGTAAAAATGGGAAAGGTTTAGGAGTATGGCCTGCATTGGTCAAACCAGCAGGTCTGGACAGTGATATTTTGGGGACTGTAGCCGCACAAGGAATTTCTCGTAAAGAAAAAGAAGGTCGAAGTTTTTCTTATGGGATTAAAAAACAAAAACGAATGTGGCGCGACAAATTTTATGCAGTGAAGCATAAGTATTTGTAATTGTCCTAAGGTATTTCGATACAAGGCTAAATGATCGACTAAAATGAAAATTTTTAAAAAGTTATTTTATATTTTAAAGTTTTATACACTGCTTAATTTAAAACAACGAAATAAATGTGATGCCATAGATAACTATGCAGATCAGATTGTTTTACAGGCTAAGCTAGAGAATCAAGGCATTCAATTACCTAAAAAGATATGGATCTATTGGGAAGGGAGCATGCCAACTTTGGTTCGGCATTGTATTGATCATATTCAGAAATTACATCCTGACTATACTGTGAATCTGTTAAATCCAAATAATGTCGCTGATTTTATTAGTTTTGATTTAACCTCGCCTATTTTGCAGAAAGCAACGTCCCAGCAACGCGCAGACTTAATCCGTTTTGACTTGATTTACCATTATGGTGGGATTTGGTTAGATGCAAGTATTATCGTTTATAAAAAATTAGATTGGATCGAAAAGCTTATCCAGCAAACAAAAACGCAAGGCTTTGCCTATTATCGGAAAAAAAATACTACACTGGCTGATTTTCCCGTGATTGAAAATTGGTTACTGGCGAGTGTAGAAAAGAATCCATTTTATCAATTATGGTTTGATGAACTTTTTAAAGCGATTGATATTGGACCCAAGCAATATATCCAATATATCCAAGCCACCTATGATAATTCTCAAGATTATTTTCAGCGTATTGGTCGGTTAGAGTATCTTGTGGCTTATGTTGCGTGTCAGAAAGTGATGCGCGATGTAGCACCGAGTATGGTATTAATCAATTGCGATAAAAATGCATTTTTCTACCAAGTTAAAAATAAATGGGTTAAAGAAAAGACCCTGATTGATTTGGCTATTCATGAGTCACCAGATGAGTATCCGAATCTCATAAAACTTGCAGGGAAAGAGCGTCAGATATTGGATAAGCATTTTGCGCGAGGGCAATATTTCAAGCACTCACTTTTGGATTTTTAGTCAGCACTCGAAAAAATAGCCTTGAATCGGGTGTATTTTATTGGAATTTAAATAAGTCCTTTGCATTTACTTTTGGAAATGCTTCCACAGCACTATGTTCAGAAAGGTTATATACGGTAATTCCTTGAGCCTTAAAAAACTGTGCCGCTAAGTCGAAAGCTGGTAATGTGAAATCTAATGATCTGTCTAACAGCGTTGGTTGTTTATTTTCAGCACTCTCATAGAAACGGGGCTGGGAAAAATTATTCATGTCTAACCCAGCTAAGTAAATCTCTTGATAGCGGAGTGAGTGAATAATCTGTAGTGCAACGTAGGCTACAGTAAAATAATCAAAGATCGCGGTATATATTTGAGTTGAAAAACCCAATTGATTGTTGGTATAGAAATAACTTTTTTGCATGTCGACCACTTTTTTAGGCTGTAAGATTGGTTCAATTTCACCGCGAGTAATAGGTTCTACGACTCTAATGTTACATTGGATATCCTGAAATAAAACTTTTCTTAAAATCTGGTCTAAACAACGTGGTGTAGTGTAAAACGTACAATTGCTATTGAGGACTTTCAACACCAAATCAAAACGGCTCTCAACGAAATTATGGTCAATAATGACATAATGCTTAAACGCAACATTAGGCATCGAAATTGCGCCATTTAATCCAATATAATCTATATCGGAGCGGGTAAAAGCTTCGGGAGGGATCTGTTGTACTGATGGCCCAGTTGCAATCATCATGCATAGCTTGTTTTCTGTACAAATAGCTTGCGTATTATCGACGACCAACTTCTGTTTGAAAAAAAGTTTTTGTAAGCCATTTTCAGTATCACGTTCAACCTGATAATACGGCCAAAAACGGCGATTATGTTTGTATTGATTTGAATGACTTAATTTATAAATGACTTTATAAATATTTCTAAAACACAAGTTTGAAAAAAATAATTGTAAGGTCTGTAGCTTTTTAGGAATCATAAACAAGTCATTCAGGTTGAACGTTTTAAAAAATAGGCTAAGTTGTGACTAAAGCAGTCACTTTAAGCTTTAGTCATCTAGTCTAAATTTGTTGCTACTGAGTTTAGACTTTAATTTATTGAGCTTTTGAGTGAACCAAGATTCTTTCTGCCCTGGACGTGTAATTTTATTGCCGTGATAGTTGGCTTGAGTTGCTTTGGTAAAAGCACCAAAAGGTTCAATCATATATTGTTCTGGTTTGTATCCAGCAGCTAGCGCTTCGTCGTAATATTGATCAAAAAGTGCTATTAGATCTGCCCTAGGGTGAGGCATGATTTCACCATCAAACCAGTGCTTTTGGCCTGTTGCTTCAAGACGAGGTAATGAATACTTATGACTGAACTGCGTGCCCATATCTGAGTAATGTAGAATTTTGATTTGTTCAATCGACATTCCTTCGCCATCAATATTATTGTAAGAATCTTGATAAGGTTGTACGAGATTTGGTTTTTCTTTTAGAAGGCGCATTAAATTCTTATGTGCATCTGGATTGGCTTGAATGTCTTTCAATGTTGGAAGATATTGTTTGGCTTTTTCACAATCCCATACACAAGTACATAGACGCGCTGAGCTTTTGCCGCCCTTAGCGATAACAATGGCATCGTCTTGCATTGGATGAGACCAAAGTTCTGCAATATCACAAAGTACAATGACGTCGGCATCCATGTAAATTGCGCGGCCTTCGAAGTTACACGATTCAGGAATGGCCCAACGGAAACCAGAAAAAGGAGTAGCCCATTTTTCAGTACGCCATCCCTCACCAGTCTCCTGATTGGTATACCAAGGGCTGTTTGTGTCATGACTCAGTTGCATCCAAGTAATATTCACAGGATGCGAAGTGTGCTTACGAAGACTATATTCAAGAACCATCATTTGTTCTAAGTCACAATTATTGGGATCACAACCTACAAATACTTGAATTGTTTGAGTCATCTTACACACCGTTTTATATAATTAGATTTTAATACAAAGTCATCGCTATAACTATAATAGGATTATAAGTGCTAAAAGCTAGTTCTGCGTAGTAGTTTTTTGCAAATAGTGTCTTGCTGAATGCGGTGCCGCTAGAGATATATGATGTGATTGGTCGCTTTAAATTGATGAGTTTGGTAGGTTCAACTAATATATGGATATGAGTTAGAGCTCTTCCTTAGATTGAGTTTGGTCATCATTGTATTTTATGATTTTGGCGGATTATTTTGAGTGAGAATAGAAATACTTTCTCTGTGATGTCCACATTTATACGTTAAATTTTAAGTGTAAGTGTTAGATGATTTATAGATTTAAGTATTTGTAATTAAATATAAAATAACCTTGAGTGTTTCTTCAGGTTTTACAGGATCGGTAATGTTAACAGTTTTTGGTTTCCATACGGACGATAAGTTATATACAAAGCATGCGGATATTTTAAAATGCTCGGCAAATAAATTTGGTATAGATGTGCATTTTCAAAGCTTTTCCAAAGATGATTGGCAAAAAATTATAGCTTTTAAGCCATGTTATATCGCAAAAGTTCGACATGAGCTACAAGGGCCAATTTTGTATATTGATGCCGATGCGATCATTCTTGAAGATATTCGACCTTATTTTGAATCAATCACAGAAGATATTGCTGTGCACTATATTCATAATAATCGTTTAATTAGTGCCACGCTGTTTATCAACGATACTCCAAATGCGCGTTTATTGGTTGATGAATGGGAAAAAAGACAGCTGGCTGAGCCTGGCCGTTGGGATCAGGTTGTATTGCAGGAATTACTGGATGCATGGGTCGAAGAAAAACGCGTTACACTCAAAAAGCTACCGCCCGAGTATAACTTTATTTTTGACACATCACGTAAAGCATACGGTGATACAGTTGAACCGATTATCGAGCAATTACAGGCGAGTAGAGACATGCGTTGGGTGCAAAAATATCAGCGTAGAAACGCGTTCTACCGTTGGTTTATGCGCTCAACCACATTAGCAAAAAGTACACGAAAAATTTTGACGCGCCACGCGGTTGTTAACGCACGGGCAAAGCAATTGGGAATTGATATACAGCTTGAACTTCAAGACCTCATGTAAATGGTGTTTAGGGGTGCTGTAGAGGGAGTTGGATCTGCTGGTAGGGGGCCTTTTTTAAAATATACCTGATCCAGTTGCCAAAGCTGTATTTCTCACGAATTTGTGTATCTACAGCGACATAAGGACTGTCTAAAAAGTCTTTCAATGTATCTAAATTTTTACCATCCCAAATCAGAATGTTATTGGGATGGTAAAAATCATAATTGTGTATTTGCGCATTGTTTGTGATTAATTTTTTTTGATAATACAGTGCTTCAAAGGTGCGGAAAGATAATCCTTTATGCACTGGATTGACTACATCTACCAATATATCTGCTTGATTAATATGTTGAAGGTTATCCTCATAGTCAATATTTTGGTTGATAAATTTTATTTCTTGAGTGTGATATTGCGTTTGCGCATCTGCTTGATCACCATGGCGAAATTTAATATTGAAATCTAAAGTAATACCGTGCTCAATAAGCGCTTGTGCACAATGATCAATCGGTTGAGAGCGGTCATCAAAATGTAGACCTACAAAGTAGGCAACAGTACCTGTGTGTAGCTTGGGTTTTGGGGAGTACATGTCAAAATAGAAATTGGTACAGCCTTGAAACTTGTAGTTTCTGTAGTCCGGGTTTGATAAATCTTCTGGGTCAAATACAAAAAAATGGTCAAATAAATCAACGGATGATAATGTTTTAGGAAAGCGTTCTATGCCATTCCATTGATAGCCAATAAAATGGTGATTTGAACATGCTTTTAATATTTTTAAGTGTCGACTATCAATTAAGTCTGGACGTATGACGAGTACATAATCAAAGGTATTATTCTGTAAAGCCTTGGAAATTTCTTCGGCAATGATTCGCTGTTTGATGGCATCTTTTGCTTTATCTTTATATGAAAAATCAGCCAAGAATAATTTTCGGAAAAGTGTGTAGATATTTATCCATCGTGGCAGTTTAATTTTTTGAATATTTTCAGGTGAGCTATTAATGAATTTGACTTCAAAGTTATGGAATTCTAAATTTTTCTGAATAGCAGTCGCAAAATTACTATGGCTGGGCATCACTAAGATTATTTTGTAGGTCATGATGTCTGTCTCATAAGGATTTCAATCTATTTATACGACGGCTAAGGGGATAAAGCTTCCTAAAAGAAATTTATATTTTTGGATATCTCTCTAGGCTGTATACCATATTTAGCTGCGATTCTGACTGTATGGTCATGTGTGTGTATTTTTGTGATCAGTTTATGTTTAATAAGCATATTCAATCATTATTAGACAACTGGAGATTTAATTAGACCAATATCTATAGGTAAATTAAAGGTTTTTTGGCTTCCGAATACATGTTTGTGTATGCTGAGCAAAAGCAATAGGCACCGCCTTGACGGTACTGTTGCTATACATAATTGCTAGCTTGACCATCAACAAAAAAGTGTATTTAGAGAGCAATATAATTACTCTGGCTTATCCGCATTTCCTTTCAAGACCATATAAATTAAGCCGACAAAAATGACAAAAGCACCCGCAAGGCTACTTATACAGAAAAAGACAATACGGTCATAGGTGGTTAAATTAAATAATTGATTGTCTAGAATATAGCGCATGAAAAACCATTGCACGATTGCAAAAACAATTAGCACAATACCACGACGACGGACTTCAGGACGCATAGCCATTTGGTTGCTCACAACTTATCTAAAACAGTGCGCCATTATGCCACTGCTGAGAATTGATCTCAAATGAATAAAAGTATTCTATTCAGGCCGTTAGGAAATAGCATAAATTATTCTTTCGAAATTCTTGAAATCACATGTAGGTTTGTGGAGCCTACATGGGTGGCTATATCCGATAAGCATTGATGTTGCCATAACAATTTCGAAAACGTTTATAGGACCAAATATACTGTTCAGGTGCTTGGTTAATCATGTCTTGCATGGCAAGATTTAAACTGTCTACAGATAGCTGTAGATCTGTTGATAAAATATTTTGAGATAACTCTGTACAGTACACATCAAAACCCGCTGCGTCAGCATTACGAATACAACTTAATCCAATCACATTGCATTGTGTTTTAGCCGCCATTTTAGAGACCAGTGTCGCGGATAAAGTATTTTGTTGGAAAAAACAGGAATAAATACCCCCACTAGGTTTCGGCAGATGATCCGGTAAAACTACGGTGAGGCCACCTTGTTTTAAGTGTTTGAAGATATTACGGATCCCTGTTTCATCAGTGGGGACAAGGGTGGCATTAAACTTCTGACGCGACTCTAAAATATAGCGGTTCACCCCTTTAGTCTTATAGGGTTTGTACATAATCATGGGTTGTGTATAGACGTTTAACCATGCATTTAACAGCTCCCAACAGCCAAAATGCGGAATGACCACAATTACGCCTTTTTTATTGGCTAAAGCCTCTGTTAGAACAGATTCCCCATGAATATTTTTCAATAAATCTAAGTTGTATTGTGGTGGCATTCCCCAACATTTTAAAAATTCAATATAGGTCTGACACTGGCTTTGAATGCTGAGATGAACACGTTTCTGGAGTGTTATTGGATCGAGTTCAGGGTAGGCCAACTGCAGATTAATAGTGGTGATACGCTTGATTGAAGAGTTACTATAGTAAAGCAGGTGTGCAATTCCGCGTGCGATGTATTGTAAAAAAGACAATGGAAAAAGTGAGATGATTTTAAGTAGATAATAAATAGCCATATTTTGACTCAGAAATCTTTTTAAAAGATGAGATGAGAGAAAATTTTGCAAAGAGACTTAAAAATCTAAGATAGATAAAATCAAAAAAAGATGAGCGTCTTAAGAACAAAATAAATGAATAAATCAATAGAGTGATTCAGTGCCAGAACTGCTGCAATAAAATATAGACTATCGTGAATCACTGTAAGGGGGATAGATCAAAAGTTCAAAAGAAATTTTGGAAAATTTGAAGCGAAAATAATATCTATGGAATGGATGGTCTTGCCGTGAATGAAAAAACCCTGCACATGGCAGGGTTTTTTTAATCAAAATCTAAAGATTATTTAGTTTCTTCAGCTTTTGGTTTTTCACGTAAGCGAATACCTAAATCACGTAGTTGATTTGATTCAACTGGTGCAGGCGCTTGCGTTAATGGACATTCAGCAGTTTTGGTTTTCGGGAATGCAATCACATCACGAATAGAAGCACCACCCGTCATGAGCATGACTAAACGGTCTAGACCGAATGCTAAACCACCATGCGGAGGAGCACCGTAACGTAATGCGTTGAGTAAGAAACTAAATTTCTCTTCAGCTTCTTCTTCACCAATACCTAAAGCTTCGAAGATTGCTTTTTGCATTTCTAGGTTATGAATACGCAGTGAACCACCACCAATTTCAGTACCGTTTAACACCATGTCATAAGCCACAGAAAGTGCAGCACCTGGGTTATTTTTCACATCTTCAACGCTTGATTTAGGCAGTGTGAATGGGTGGTGAACAGAAGTCCATTTGCCATCATCTGTTTCTTCAAACATTGGGAAGTCAACCACCCAAAGCGGTGCCCATTCGCAAGTCGACATTTTCAAGTCATGACCGACTTTAATACGTAAAGCACCCATGGCATCGTTCACAACTTTAGCTTTGTCTGCACCGAAAAACACGATATCGCCATTTTCTGCGCCAACACGTTTCAAGAGATCAAGCACGATTGGCTCAATGAATTTCACGATTGGAGATTGTAAGCCTTCGATGCCTTTTTCAAGCTCGTTTACTTTGATGTACGCTAAACCTTTTGCACCATAGATGCCGACAAATTTCGTGTATTCATCAATTTGGCTACGTGGTAAAGAACCTGCACCTGGAACACGTAATGCAACGATACGGCCTTTAGGATCTTTAGCAGGACCTGCGAATACTTTGAATTCAACTTCTTGCATCAGGTCTGCAACGTCAACCAATTTCAAAGGAATACGTAGGTCTGGTTTGTCCGATGCATAGTCACGCATAGCATCTGTATACGTCATGCGCGGGAATTTATCGAATTGAACATTAAGCAGTTCTTTGAACATCTTAACCGTCAACGTTTCCATTAAATCCATGATGTCATCGTCACTCATGAACGATGTTTCAACGTCGATTTGGGTAAATTCAGGCTGGCGATCCGCACGTAAATCTTCGTCACGGAAACATTTTGCGATTTGGTAGTAACGATCGATACCACCCACCATCAACAATTGTTTGAATAATTGTGGTGATTGTGGAAGTGCGTAGAAGCTACCATTTGAAACACGGCTTGGCACTAAGTAGTCACGCGCACCTTCAGGCGTTGCACGGGTTAAAATCGGGGTTTCAACGTCTAAGAAACCATTGTCTTCAAAATAGTTACGAATGAGGTTGGTTAGCTTAGAACGGAAACGTAAACGATCTAACATTTCAGGACGACGGATGTCCAAGAAACGGTATTTCAAACGGATTTCTTCAGAAATATTGGTGTTGTCGTCATTCAATGGGAACGGCGGAGTTTCTGATGCAGCAAGAACTTCGATTTCTTTACCTAAAACTTCGATTTGACCGCTCACCATATTGGCATTTTCTGTGCCTGCATAGCGACGACGTACACGACCTGTAATTTTTAATACGAATTCTGAACGTACTTTGTCTGCAGTTGCGAATGCTTCAGGAGTGTCTGGGTCAATAACCACTTGCACAAGACCATCACGGTCACGCATATCAAGGAAGATGACACCACCGTGGTCACGGCGACGGTGTACCCAACCGCAGAGGGTTACTGTTTCATCAATTTGAGCTTCGGTTAAAGAACCGCAGTAATGAGTTCGCATCATGGCGTTAAAAATCCAACTATATGGCTAAAGGTAGCGAATACGTAAACAGCGTACCGCCAGAAATAAAGGTAGGATTATGCCTCTTTGGGCATTGACTCTCAAGGTATAGCTTAAAAAAGGTATGAAATAGCATTTAAGCGTTGGTCTAAATTCAGCCTAAACGATAGTCTCGATCTAAAAATAAAAACAGAATGCAGCCAAAGATTAGAATTAGCAAAGCGACTTGGCTAAACTCATTAATACTTCGCCCTGTAAAATAATACAGGTCTGACTGCCACACTTGCGTGGGAATATAACGTGCATAGTCCCAAACACTGACTAAACCACCCAAAAGGCTCAGTATAAACAGTCCAATTGCAAAGCGTTTGATTTTTAAACTCACTGGAAAATGTTGCTGATAGGTTTGGTAATAGCGCCAACCCATCCACGCCAACAAGGGCAAAGCCAGTGCCGATGTGCCAATTTGTAAAATGCGATGTAGCGGATAATAGTGCCCTAACAAAGGAATCTTCTGGCTTAGAAACTCATGTCCGAACAAAGTTCGGTGATCAACATGGGTGAGTCCGTCCCATAACAGATGCGTAGCTGTACCTAGCAGAATCGCGAGAATAACGGCCACAGAAAATTTAAAAAAACGCAGCATACTGCTCAGCCTTAATTCATGCTGAATGCCTAAAAAACGATAAAAACAGGGCCGTAATAGCACGTACCACAAAACACAAAAACTGAGTCCAATCCAAAGATCGGGGTGAATCAGTGAAGTCCAGTAGTGGGTAGTATTTGAATTGGCTTGTGTAAACAGCCGATAAAGATCAGGGGTCATGCTGCCAATGGCAATGGCAGCAATGGGTAAACGCTCACCACTGAGTTTGGCTAAAGGGGGCGCGAGAACGGCATGTGAAATGGTAAAGGGCATTGATCTATTGGCGTTGGCATCGACTTAGATGGATAGGGCAGTTTATCTTTTTTCTGCGATTGGAATGTTTTTTATTGCAATGAATTTGAAATGTTATATTATAACAATATTCAAAAATTGTACGCTTGAGTGAGTTCCATGGCTTTCCATAAAAATTTGATAACGCTCTCTATTTTGGCGGTGGTCGCACCTGCCATTTTTGCAGATGACACAACAACACAACAACTTGAAACGTTGACCAGCCAAGCACATCCACTCGTTCAGACCGCTGCTGATTTTGCAGTCGCCGATCAGGTCATCGAGCAAAAAAGCTTAAAAGAACGTGCACCGACCATTGGGGATGCTTTGGCCGATGAGCTAGGCGTATATTCAAATCAGTATGGTTCAGGTTCAAGTCGACCCGTGATTCGTGGTCAAGATGGCCCTCGCGTGAAAGTCTTACAACATGCTTCAGAAACTGCTGATGTCTCGAGTTTATCGCCAGACCATGCCGTGACGGTCGATCCGATTTTGGCCAAGCAAATTGAAATCATCCGTGGCCCTTCAACCCTGTTATATAGTGCAGGCACCGTGGGCGGTTTGGTCAATGTCACAGATCAAAAAATTCCAACCAGCATGCCTGAAAAAGGTCTAGAAGGTACGGCGGGATTACGCTACAACTCTGGAAGTGATGAAAAATTGGCCAGTGCTGGGGCAACGGTTGCTTTGGGCAGTCAGTTTGCTTTGCGGGTTGAAGGTTCAAAGCGTGAAGCGAATGACTATATTGCGCCGAACTATTTCCATGAGCATGAGGGTGAACTCGAAAAAGAACGTCGTGTCGGAAATACCTTTGCCAAAGGCGAAACTGTCAGCGTTGGTGGTTCATGGATTGGTGAGCGTGGTTTTGCGGGTATCGCCTATACCAACCGTCAAGATCAATACGGTTTACCTGGGCACAGCCATAAATATGAAAGTTGCACTGTATCAGGTAATTTATTAATTGGATGTGGTGAGGAAGATTATGGGGACGAACATGAGACAGGGCCTTGGGTTGACTTGAAGTCGGAACGTTATGATTTCCGTACAGAAATTTTAAATCCGCTTGCAGGGTTTGAGAAGTTACGAGCCCATGCCAGTTATACCGACTACCAGCATGATGAAATTGAAGGCGATAGTGTTGCAACTACCTTTAAAAGTAAAGGTTATGATGCGCGTCTAGAAATGGTGCATCAGCCGATTGCGGATTGGGAAGGTGTGG
>JACRYN010000034.1_pt3 | contig 15097 bp, 16 predicted proteins | sample 8023231 | NCBI WGS metagenome assembly JACRYN01 (sample SAMN15756473, study PRJNA655841) | gut metagenome | isolation source: fecal sample D84 from domestic dog with diarrhoea | host: Canis lupus familiaris | place: South Africa: Mmabatho, Mahikeng | collected 2019-09
TGAGTAAAAAAAGCCCCTTTGGGGCTTTTTTTATACAATTAATAAAAATAAAACGGGGGAAGTAGATAAGTGGCCAACAAAACCAACCTGAGTATTGGTGCGGTGATCGTACTTTTGATTGCTGCATATTTCGGAATCGATCTTCAAGAAAATCAATTACAAACATCGACACCATCAGTCACGGTAGAACCCACTACACAGACCAGTCAACCGCAAAATCAAGTGCTTGATGGCACAACAAAAATTGCCCAAGCGTTTCAAAGCCGGAAAAGTAATATTCAAGTTCAATCACAAGGGCGTGTTGTGGCTGTGCTTAAGGATGATAATGACGGTTCTCGTCATCAAAAATTTATTGTAGAACTCCCTAATGCAATGACGGTTTTGGTTGCACATAATATTGATTTGGCACCACGCATTGAGCGCTTACAAAAAGGCGATACCGTTGGTTTCAATGGTGAATACGAATATAGTGAAAAAGGCGGGGTGATCCACTGGACACATCACGATCCACAACAGCGCCATGAAGGTGGTTGGTTAAAACACCAGGGGAAAACCTATCAGTAGTAGAGCAATTTTGTTCTATACGTTTTGCTGAATCGCAGTATGCTGAGTGTTCAGGAGAGGTCAACTCATGCACGAAATCAGACCCAGTGAATTTGTAAATTACCATCATGTTCAAGAACTTGATGGTCTTGAAATGTTAAAAGCCTCCTATCAACATACGCAGTTTTCAAAACATACCCATGAAGGCTATTGTATTGGTTTAATTGATGAAGGTGCGCAGTCCTTTTTGCGCACAGGGAATCAGCATATTGCGCCGCAAGGCGATATTATTTTAGTGAATGCTGATGAGGTACATACGGGTTCTTCTGCTGTTGAAACTGGTTGGTGTTATCGGGCAATTTATCCGACCCCTGAAATGATTCAAGAGGTGAGCCAAGATTTTTTTCATGAAGCAGGTACTATGCCGTGGTTTCCACAAGCTGTGGTGCATGATGAAGGATTAGCCGAGCAATTGAATTTGCTGTTCGATTTGTTGTTACAGCCAAAAAATACATTGTTTAAACAGAGCTTATATATTTCAACTTTGGCCTATTTATTAAGTCGTTATAATCAATCTAAAAAAATATTAAAAGATTTGCCTGAAGCGCAGCGTAAAGTGGTCTTGGTACAAGAGCTACTTGCTGCGGAACCTGAAAAAGAGCACCAACTTACTGAGTTGGCGGCTGTGGTGGGGATGAGCCCTTGGCATTTACTACGTCAATTTAAAAAGTTTACTGGACTTCCACCTCACGCATGGTTGATACAGTTTCGTTTACGTAAATCATTATCTTTACTCAAACAAGGTTGTGAGATTGCGACAGTAGCACAACTGTGTGGCTTCTCCGATCAGAGTCATTACACACGTCATTTTAAAAAGGCATTGGGCTGTACACCAGCACAATATCTGGCACATAAAATTTAAAATAACAGCAATTTCATACAAGAAAGCCATCTAAGGTATGCCGCATATTGACTCTAGCGAAATGAAAAATGGAGTCTGCTGTGCAGTCGCAATTGATCCAACAGAAAAGTTTAGGTTTTTTCCGTGGTGTGCAAGATATGTTGCCGCTTTCAGTCGCCGTTATTCCATGGGGAATATTGGCTGGCTCAGCGGCGATTAATGCGGGTCTGAGTGTCATGCAAGCTGTAGGCATGTCAGCGTTAGTGTTTGCAGGTGCGGCACAATTAGTCAGTTTGAGCATGCTCATGACGGGTGCATCTTTACTGAGTATTCTGATCACCGTGTTTTTTCTCACCAGCCAGCACTTTATTTATGCACTGAGTCTAAGAGAAGAGGTGAAGCCTTGGTCACTCAAAAGAAGACTGAGCATCGGCTTTTTGCTAACCGATGAACTCTACGCCACCGCGATGCTGAAGGAAAAGCCGTCTTATGCCTATATGTTGGGTGCAGGATTCAGCTTTTATGTCAGTTGGGTGTTGTTTAGTCTAATGGGTATTTTGCTTGCAAATAAAGTACCTGATCCTTCAACTCTCCACTTAGAATTTTCAATTGTGGTGGTGTTCTTGGTTATGGCGGTGATGCTGATTGAAAATAAGGCTGCAATTTATGGCGTGGTGAGTTCATCGATCATGGTGCTGATTTTGAGTTGGTTCGAGCTTGGATCAGCTATTTTGCTGGCTGGATTTAGTGGGATGTGGGTTGCTGCGCTCTTTGATCAAGCAGAGGACTAAAACATGACCTGGTTATTTGTTTTGAGTTTGACCTGTGTGACCTTTTTTAATCGGTATTTATTTTTAGAGCCTAAAACTCAAATTCGACTGCCTAAATTTGCGACACGCATGTTGAAATATGCGGCGCCTTGTCTGATGGTTTCGATTTGTTTGCCACTGGTTTTTTTCGAAGGCGGGCACTGGAAAGGGATACTTCAAAATAGTTATTTTTATGGGGCAATTTTTACGCTGTTAATTACTCTTTTGACGAGAAAATTATTGCTCAGTATTTTGCTGAGTTTAGGATTTTTTTACAGTCTGAATCTGTTATTCGATTTCTAGCATTTCATCAGCAAATAGGCCCATAAAAGACCGAAAAAAGCATGAAAAAGTGTGAGATCTCGATCTTTTTCATTGCATTTAAATTTGTGTTGCTCTAAATGCTCACCATTTGCGATTTTTTCTATGTCTATCAAATTGGTGTGGCTTCGATTGGGAAACTAAAAAAGTTGAAAATAGAGCAAATGAGGCAGGGTTTGAGAACTTTGAAGAAATAAGAAGGTTTTCTTTTGAGTTTTGGTTTATAAAACTGCCCTAATTATACAAAAACAAGCAGGGCAATAATGAATCTAATATCGCAAAAATAGCGCTTAATTTACTAGGTAATTCATAAAATCATTTTAATTTGACGAATGCTTAAAACTACAGTTCAGGGTGGGTAGAAAATTGGCTTTGATCAGATAAGAATGAGCTGAGAAAATATTTAATTCTGCTAGTCTTCCACCGCTGTAAAAATGTGAGCACACTCACTTCAAAAAATCGGATCGATTAGATTTCGCATCTTATTCAAACTAAGCATCTGGGAGGGATCAAATGATGGAGATCGAGCTGTTTACGATTGTGTAAAACATTCGGCAAAGATAGGACAATAAAAAAGCCACATTACTGTGGCTTTGCTGTCAAATGCGTGCTGTAGGAAAGAATCTTAAGAGTTTGGTCCATCAATACGTTCAATGCTGACTTTTGCAGTCCCTGCATTGGTAATACCCAGTTGCTTAGCAGCACCATAAGAAAGATCGAGTACACGGTTACCGTGGAATGGACCGCGGTCATTTACTTTAACCACAACACTTTTACCATTGGTTTTATTCGTTACACGAATAAAGCAGTTTAGCGGCAAGCTACGGTGAGCTGCAGTTAATGCATTCATATCGAATGTTTCACCACTTGCTGTTTTACGACCGTGGAACTGACGACCATACCAAGAAGCCATACCCGTTTGACTAAACTTACGGACTGTATTTGATGCAACAGTATTTAACTTTTCAATCACTGAAGGCTCTTCTTCAGGGATCTCAATTTTTGCAGCGATTGTTTCGCGACGAATTTTATCGCCTGAACGTTCAGTGATTGAAAGGCTATTTAAATTTGAGAAGTGTGAGTTGAAGCCTTGAGCATCTTTATTCAAGACACGCGCAGCTAGGCGAGAGTTATCATTATCATTGGTAAATGATGACTGAACCATCTCTGCTTGCGATTGGCTCAGCGCGATGGTCGAGGCAATGGCCAGTATATATTTAAGTGAAGACTGCATTTATAAACTCCAAAAGACAATACTTTTTTCTTTAAACTAAGTGGTTGAAAGATAAAAAAACTTGCCTGTTAATTCACTTTTGCAACAACATTTGACGAAATGGATAATATTCATGCAGTCATAAGCATGTCTAGTGTTTAATTAAAATAATGATAAAAACTACATAAACCGAACATTTTTTGATTAAAAAACAATCAATATTGTAACAATGTATGAAAAATGCCGAAATTTACATCATTTTTAAATATTTTTTTATTGACATCTCAAGCTTGAGTAAAAAGCTAGCCCTATCGGCTAGCAATTTCAGCCCCTAATTGCCACACTGCAGTCGCATACATACGGCTCTTGTTATAGGTCGTAATCACTTGAAAGTTAGGGTAAGTGATGTAATAACTTTGCCCATAATTTTCCTGTAGTTGGATCACATTCACCATATCTAAATCATCGATTTTGACAATCGGATTGGTCGGTTGAATGCCCTGATTTTTTAAAACACCATAAGGCGTCGGTAAAGTTAAATCTTTAGCAATGACCGTTTCAGGATTTGAGCCACTATAGCGTGCTGCGAATCCAATTGGTTGATTACGTTGCCAGCCATGATTTGCTAAATAGTTGGCAATTGAACCAATCGCATCGACTGCTGAGTTTCGTAAATCGACATGACCATTGCCGTCATAATCCACCCCAAACTTTGGAATATTACTTGGCATAAACTGTGGGTAGCCCACCGCACCTGCATAAGAACCTACAACCGAGTTGGTTGGCACGCCATCTTTATAGCTCCATGCGATTAAAGCACTGAGTTCATCTTGGAAATATTGCTTACGACGTTCGTAACCAAAACCTAAAGTGGCTAAAGCATCACGGGTGACAAAATTACCTTTATTCGTCCCAAAACCTGTTTCTACCCCTAAAATGCCGAGAATGACTGATTGCGGCACACCAAATTGTTGTTCGGCACGGTTTAAAGTATCTGCGTACTGTGCTTTAAAACGGACACCACGCTGAATGGTGCTCTCTGCCATAAAGTTGGTTTTATACTCGTACCACGGTTTACTTTCACCTGGGCGGTTCATAATGTTGATGATGTTGGGTAGATTTTTAGAACCATTCATAGCCCAATCGACTTGTTCAGCAGACAGACCATAATTCTGCATGGTTTTTTGTTTAAAGCTGAAATAGTCAGGATGAGAGGCGAAATCGTTGGCTTGGCAAAAACTGGTGATCGACAAAGCGCCAATCAATAAAGGTAAACGTTTAACTTTGTTATAAAAGTTTAAATTTAACATAGAAGTCTAATTTCCAGAGTCGTTATTGGCAGTGGAGCAAAGCGAATAGGGGAATGCCCATAGTTCGCGTTTCTGTTATGTCGAAATTCTTGTGAACGGAGTCTAGCGTGAATAGGCTTTAAGATAACATTGTCTGTACTGAAGCGGGCAAATAGGTATACAAAAAAAGACAAACTCAGCCTATATAAAGGACAGATTATTCAAAATGGCGCAGATTTTTGGGCAGAGTATTTACGTGACTATATAAGTCAAGTTTTACTGACTGATATAAAAAAGTCTTCTATATATAGAAACAATTAAAACTGTAGTGTTTAGAGTCTAGTGACAATGACAAAAAGATCTGGTCTCAGCTTATATATCGCCTTTATATAGCTTTATATAAAGACTAAGAAATTACAGCTTAGAAACCAAAATGACCCTACACAAGTAGAGTCATTTTGATCTGAAAAGCATTGAAAGACTTTTAGTACTTAAGCATGAAATAAGGTGTCGTGATATTCAGCTAAAGCTAAAAGTTCATCTTTGGTTAAATTTGGGATGATTTTATTGGCAGCAATATGCACTGCTTTAATGACAGCTGCAGAACCGATATCGGCCGCTTTACGCTTAATCATGCCCAAATCGAGGGTTTTATTAAAGTCATTCATGAAGTGACGTACAGTCGCTTCAGCAAACTGTTTATACAGTTCGGTTAACGCGGCTTTATCTACTTCATTGCCTGCTTTAATTTCAGCATAGTTATATTTGAGGCTGGTCACTAAGCTTGCATCTAACGCTTCACCCACACGGAACTGACCTTCAGCATCTTTAAACAAGCTTTTTTCAGAAAACTGAATCGATGCTTGAACCACATCATTCGATGATTTGCCTAAAAGCTGCTTCAACAAAACCGCAACTGTTGACTTAATATAGCCAGCCAGTTTCTCGGCTGTGTCACGTTTATCACTCGGTGGAAAACGGCGAACTAACTCAGTCAAAATGGCATCAATAATTTCATCATTGATGAGTAGTGCTGTTTTATCTCGAAGTGGATATAAAGGCTCACTTGAGTCTTTCTTCTGCTGAGCAGTTTGAATAGTCTGTAAAAGTTCAGTCGATGGAATAAAACCAAAAAATGGCATCGTGTATTAACCTCAATGTTCTTTATTTTATTGTCGCGCCAATCGAATTGGGCGGGGCATCCATGACACATCTGACACACGACAAGGGTTAATGTCTAAACCACCACGGCGTGTATAAGCTGCGTACACCATCAGCTTTTCAGGTTTCAAATTTTGCCAAATATCGGCAAATATTTGTTCCACACATTGTTCGTGGAAACCGTTGTGCTGACGATAAGAGATAATATAAGCCAGTATGCTGTTATAACAAGGCTTTTTACCTTTATATCGGATAAATACCGTGCCCCAATCAGGTTGTCCAGTGACTGGGCAGTTACTTCTGAGTAAATGTGAGTAAATCTGTACTTCAACATCTTCCGCAGTATCATCTAATGCCAATAGATTTGCATTGGGATGATTTTCCAATTGGGTCGGAGTCAGTTCATCAATACAGATACCTTCAGGTTGACTAATTTCCACATCATCGACATGAAAAAGATCAATATTCACATCTGCGCCAGCCGCTGCCGATAAATCCTGTTCGACTGTTTCTTTAAACGTAGCTTTAGACTCAAACTGAGTAAAGTTCATGCTATTAAAGTAAAGTTTTAATGACTTTGACTCAATGAGGTTGGGCGAGGTGGCAGGCAGATTGATGCGACCAATAGCAACTTGCGGAACACCATGGTTATTTAACCAAGAAATTTCAAAAACATGCCACCAGTCTTTACCTTGTTGAATACCTTCAACATGTGCATAGTGCTCACGTGCTGTAGCACGGGCTATAGGAAAAAGAATATCGGGTTGATAAGTTGTAGGGTAATTGGTGTCTTTACCCAAAAGAGAATGTTCTACACTCATTATTCACGCATTCCTGAACCACGAGAAAGTAAATAGTAAGCAATGCCATAAAGCACTGCACAGCATATGGTCATAACAGATAGGGAGACGACGACGTTAACATCGCTATGACCTAAGATACCGAAACGAAAAGCATTGACCATATATACAATCGGATTGATCAACGATAAATTTTGCCAAAAAGGGCTGAGTGCTGAAATGGCATAAAATACGCCACCTAAATAAGTTAAAGGCGTCAGCACAAAGGTTGGGATGATGGAGATGTCATCAAAAGATTTGGCATACACCGCATTGATAAAACCACCCAGTGAAAATAAGAACGAGGTGACCAAGACGGTGTAAATGGTAACAAACCAATTGGTAATATAAAGGTCAGTAAAAAATAAACTCATGGCCGTCACAATGATACCGACCAAGACCCCGCGACAGACACCGCCTAAGACAAAGCCCCATAAAATGGCATGCAAAGGTACAGGACTCATGATCAGCTCTTCAATACTTTTTTGAAATTTGGCACTAAAAAAGCTCGAAGAAACGTTAGCATAACTGTTGGTAATCACCGCCATCATAATCAGCCCAGGCACGATGAACTGCATATAGCTAAATCCGCCCATCTCGCCAATACGAGAACCGACCAAATTACCAAAAATTACGAAATACAAACTCATGGTAATGGCAGGCGGAAGCAAGGTTTGTGGCCAGATGCGCATAAAGCGACGAATTTCTTTATGCACCAGAGTATATAAAGCTACGCTAAGTTGATTTAAGTTCATGGCGTAGTTCCTTCGAGATTTTTTTCGACCATCTTCACAAACAGTTCTTCTAAACGGTTGGATTTGTTCCGCATACTACGAACTTGGATCCCTTGCGATTCGAGCAATTGAAATAAGTCATTGAGGGTATGCGCTCTATCCATAGTCACCTCTAAAGTCACGGCGTCGACTAAATGGAAACGAACCCCAATAATGTCGATATGAATTGGTTCAATCGGTGCGGCCAAATCAAAAATAAAGGTTTCCTCATTGAGTTGATTGAGGAAATTTTTCATGCTGGTGTCTTCTTTAATGACACCACGGTCAATAATGGCAATTCGACGACACAGCATTTCTGCTTCTTCTAAATAATGTGTGGTTAAAATGATCGATGTGCCTTTATTGTTCATTTCTGTGAGGAAGTCCCACATCGAACGACGTAGCTCAATATCAACCCCTGCTGTGGGTTCATCTAAAATAAGGAGTTTCGGTTCATGCATCATGGCACGGGCAATCATCAGGCGGCGTTTCATACCGCCTGAAAGCATACGGGCTTGAATGCCGCGTTTTTCCCATAAGCCGAGTTTTTCTAAATATTCTTCGGCACGAACTTCCGCAATTTTTTTAGGAATACCATAATAGCCTGCTTGTGTGACTAAAATATCGAAAGTTTTTTCAAACTGACCGAAATTAAACTCTTGAGGAACAACTCCTAAGCACTGTTTTGCTTGAGATGGGTGGGAGTCGAGATCATGTCCAAAAATTTCGACATTACCTGCGGTTTTCTTGGTCAATGAGCTGATAATACCAATCGTTGTAGATTTGCCTGCACCATTTGGTCCAAGAAGGGCATAGAACTCGCCTTCAGGAACAGTTAAATCGATGCCTTTTAAAGCCTGAAACCCATTTTTATAGGTTTTGGACAAATCCCTTAACGTCAATGCATCAGTCATGAAATTCTCGAATGATTAATAGTGGCACTATTGTGAGTGATTATGCCTAATAAACCAAGTAATCTACTCGCAATTCTGTGTTGCAGATATGGAACATTGTATAAAGCATAAGCAGGAAAATCACTCTAAGCTATATAGATGCTTTACCTTGTGATTTTTTTTGATATGATGTGCTCGCGCGCTCATAGCTCAACTGGATAGAGTACAGGTCTCCGAAGCCTGTGGCGTGGGTTCGAGTCCCGCTGAGCGCACCATTTACTTATTTCAATACATACCAAAATAACCTCAAACACCTATAAATACTGTATTATCAGCCTTTTTCTTGTTTCAATTTGTTCCATACTGTACCGCTATAATCCATTTTTTTTAGGGGCTATGCTTAGCAGTACATCAAAACAATAGTCTAAAATCTTTGCAAAAGCTTATTGACCCCATTCATTCGTGTGGCTTTCCCACCCGCTAAAATCACCAGTGTTGTTGCTGGGTTGTTTTGCATGATTTAGACCTAACATCTGTGTATAGGGGTAGCAATAACGATCGTTCAATATTGAGATGTACGGTCTAAGACAAAGCTGTCCAAGTCTTAGACTGTGTGCAAAAAAGTATTTGGTTTGTATCACTATCCAATCGATGTTCTTAGATCGAGATGAAATCGACATAGTCCAATGTTACAGGGGCATCAGATCGAGCAGGGATTCGAACTATACTATTGGCTCGATTTAAATTACTGAGCATGTGGGATTGTTGTTTGCCGAGTTTGGAAACGGTTAATTGTCCAAATTCGTTGACATCTAATACCATGCGAACCAGTTGCTCACGGCTGTCTTGTTTAATGCTGTCGTTGAAGCGAGCTTTTTTCCACGCGGGTGCAGGAGACGTAACCCCCTGTAAAGCCGCCAATAATGTCGATACATGTACAGCAAGACAGGTGAGTACAGCAGCAGGGTTCCCAGGCAAACCAATCAAATAAGAATGATGATGGTCTGTCTGATATTCAGCAAAATACAATGGTTTACCCGGTTTTTGCGCAACTTGCCAAAAAATCTCTGTTGCACCTAAAGCCATTGAAACAGGTCGAATCAAGTCATAATCGCCTACCGAAACACCGCCTGTAGTAATGACTACATCATAATGATTCATGGCATTCGAGAGCGCTTGTGTGAGTATCTTCTCATCATCAATCACATGTTCTAAATGCACTTCAGCAAAACCCTGTTCTTTGAGCCAAGTACGGATCATTGGGGCATTGGCATCGAACACTTTAGATTGATTGTCCAGTTGTGTACTGACTTCATCACCGGTAATAAGCACTGCAATTTTAGGTTGGCGATAAACCTCGACATGCTGAACACCTGCCATGCTGAGTGCCGCAATTAAACCACTGCCTAAACGCTGGCCTTGCTGTGCAAGTGTTGTTCCGATGGATAACTCCTCACCTTGATAACGAATGTCTGCACCTTTGTCCAAAGCTTGAGTTAGAGTCGCTTGCTTATGGCCACGCGTAATAATTTCCTGTCGAGCCACAGTATCTGCTGAGTTTGGCAGTTTGCCCCCAGTAAAAATACGAACGGTTTGTCCTGCTTGAATCTCAATATGTTCTTCAACACCTGCACGAATTTCACCAACCAATTCAAAGCTGGTAATTCCAGCTTGCAAGTCTTCAGAGCGCAGCGCATAGCCGTCAACTGCACTTTGGGTAAATAGAGGCAAGGCAACTGTTGATGCAACATCTGCCGCTAAAACATGTCTATGCGCCTGTACTAAAGGCAAAGTAACGACAGGCAATGTTTGGACGGCGCTATAGTGTTCAAGAGCTTGATCGAGTGTAATTAAACCAACGCCAGAGCAACTCATTCATAGCCCCCCGGATGAGGTAGATCACGGCAGACATCAAAAATATGGACCAAAGCAGGTAAAATGGCTGCCATAGATTCACTTGCACCACCACGGCTACCTGGAAGGGTAATCACCAATGAACGGTCGATAAAACCTGCAACGCCACGTGACATCGCAGCATAAGGGGTACGTTTTTGTCCGAAAGCACGTGCAGCTTCCATCAGGCCATTGAGCTCACGTTCAAGTAGAGGCTCAAGTGTATCTACTGTAATGTCACGTTTACCGATGCCTGTTCCGCCTACAGTAATAATGCAGGCATAAGATTGAGTGAGCTCTAAGACCAATGCTTTTAACTGATCGGCTTCGTCAGGTAAAATTTGATAATGAATTGGATCAAAACCAGCTTCGGTTAAGGTCTCGACGACGGAGCGGCCAGCAGTATCGGGTTTACGACCTGCGGCAACGGTATCTGATAGAACCAATACTGCCGCAGAAACAGGCTGACGCAAATGACGTTTAAAGTGTGATTTTCCACCTTTTTTCAGATCGAGTTTACATTGCTGAATGATCAACTCATGCGGTTCGCAATGGGGTTTGAGCATGTCGTAAATGGTGAGAGCCGCAATACTGGCAGCGGTCAACGCTTCCATTTCTACACCTGTCGGCCCAATCGTTTCAACGGTTGCACGAATAACCACACGGTCGACAAGCAGTTCAAAATCAACATCGGCGCGGTAAATAGGCAGGGGGTGGCACAGCGGAATCAGTTCATCGGTACGTTTTGCGGCTAAAATCCCAGCAATGCGGGCTGTTTTGAGAGCATCACCTTTTTCGGTATTGCCTTCGGCAAGAAGTTGTAAACAATGTGCAGGGGCAAGCAGTTCAGAGCTTGCAGTTGCAACGCGATAGCTTTCTGGCTTCATGCCAACGTTTTTCATAAAGTATTCCGAAACATTGAAGTGTTGATCTAAAGTGAAACTGTTCGATCAAGAGAAAAAGTTTATGACGTATTTAGATAACACAAAAATAAATGCGGATACAGTCGAATGACTGACAAACTCAAAATTTACCTGCGAATTAACCCTCTATGGCATGCATACTGATTTTGCGTGTTGGGGCGTGTTGATGTTCAATAAACCCCGCTTTTTTATGCCACACAGCATTGAGAATCTGGGTTTGTAACAAAGCGGGATCTTTTTGTTGTAGTAAATGACGTAGCGGTGTTCCCTTGTTGGCAAATAAACAGGTAAAAAGCTCTCCCATCGCAGTGATACGTAAACGGTCACAGCTTTGACAGAATGGTTTGCTGATGGTGGAAATAATGCCTAATGTGTACTGATCATTAAGCAAATAAATGGTTGCAGGGTCATGTTGTCTGGCTTGTTTCTGAATCTGAAAATGAGGCGTAAGTGTTTGGATAATGTTATCTACAGTGATGACTTTTTGAGGCTGCCAGTGCTCAGGTTGATCTAGAGGCATATATTCAATAAAACGTAATGCGATCTTCTGTTGTTAAGCCCATTGGGTCAGTTCAAGCACTTCATGATCATTTTGTCCTGCGACTAAAACACAGTTTAATTTTATCGGCAGATTGGCTTGTTGAGCTGCTGCGATGCCTTCGAGCACTGGTGCTATCGGACGTTTAGTCATGTTCATAAACGTGTCTGCATGAATGCTATCGAGGCTGATATTAAGATCATCTAGTCCTGTTTCTTTTAGTGCTCGTGCATACTTGTTTAAATAGAAAGCATTACTGGTCATGGAAATACGTTCTAAACCGTGTGGCTTGAGCCGATTCAAAGCATCAATAAAATTGACTACGCCTTGACGCATCAAAGGCTCTCCACCTGTTAAGCGAATGTGCCGAATGCCTAAACTGACCATCATTTCACAAAAGGTTAAAAGCTCTTCAAAGCTTAAGATGTCTTTTTTGGCCAACCATTCAGGTGTATCGGGCATGCAATAACTACAACGAAAGTTACAACGATCTGTCAGTGAGATTCGGAGTTTATGTTTATGACGGCCAAATTGATCGATCAGTTGCGCTGACGTATGTTCTAAGCATGTAGTAGTCGAACCGTCCATAGTCGCTCCACTTCGTATTTACCTACGATTTAGTTTTTTTAAACGAGTGTATGAAATGTTTTATTTCAAAGATCAAACGGAGTCTGGAAGCTGTTTAGTTCGTTTATTTTCAAAAATTGAGAGGGTTTTCCCTGAACACGATCCATCAAGTCTTTGCCTTTTGTAATAATTCATCTATTGAAATTGCATACCAAAAGGGTGATATTTTTGATCAGAAGTATTTTGGAATTGTGCCAAGAAATGTAGGCATGATGAATAAGAAATAGACAAAAAAAAAGGGATGAGAAATCCAAATCGCTTGAAAGTATGAGCAAAGCTAACAGTGAATTGATCATTGCAGAACTTTTTACCGAAGACGGATATAGAGGGCGGTGAGATGGAAAACACTGAAGATAAAAAGCATGACGATGAAGAAACCAGCTATGCACGAATAGAACCTTATACCAATCCTGCGGGTGGATGGGGCGCGTTGTTAAGTGTTGCAAGAAACTTAAAGAGACAGGAAGTTTTCAAAAAAGGTGCGATTACGCTCCTCAATATTAACCAACCCACAGGTTTCGACTGTCCAGGATGTGCATGGCCTGAAAAAAAAGATGCACATGCCTTTAACTTTTGTGAAAACGGTGCGAAAGCCGTTGCCTTTGAAGCCACTTCAAAACGTGTTACGCCTGATTTTTTTGCAACCCATACGGTCAGTTGGCTGTCTGAGCAAAGTGATTTCTTGCTTGAAGATTCAGGCCGTTTAACCGACCCAATGCGCTATGACAGCGCAACCGATAAATATGTGCCCATCTCGTGGGATGATGCTTTTGCCTTAATTGCAAAACATTTACATGCCTTGAATCATCCAGATCAAGCAGCATTTTATACTTCGGGTCGTGCCAGTAATGAAGCGGCATTTCTATATCAACTCTTTGTCCGCGCTTTTGGTACCAATAACTTCCCAGACTGTTCCAATATGTGCCATGAGACCACCAGTGTTGGCTTACGTGACTCAATTGGTTTGGGTAAGGGAACGGTGACTTTAGAAGATTTTGATATCGCCGATGCGATTTTCAGTTTTGGGCATAATCCGGGCACCAACCATCCGCGGATGTTGGGGACTTTACGTGAAGTGTCGCGCCGTGGTGGCATATTGTTGCCATTAACCCCTTAAAAGAACGTGGTTTAGAACGTTTCCAAGATCCGCAAGCACCTGTTGAGATGATGACCAATGGCAGTACACCTATTAGTCGTTATTATTTCCAACCCAACGTAGGCGGTGACTATGCGCTCATGTTTGGGATGCTGAAACATTTACGTGAATGGGACATTCAAGCACTGGCAGCTGAGAAAAAGAGCGTTTTTGACCGATCTTTTATCGAAATGAATACAGTCGGTTTCGATGCCATGATGGAAGAAATAGATCGTACTGCATGGTCCGATATTCATGCACATACAGGGCTTTCACCTGAGCATTTAGAGTCATTAGCTAAGATGTATTTGGATGCCAAAACGGCCATTTTCTGTTGGGGTATGGGGATTACACAGCATCGACACGGGACTGCGAATGTACATATGCTCGCGAACTTAATGTTGGCAAGAGGGCATATTGGTCGTCCAGGCGCAGGCTTAGCTCCGATTCGTGGGCACAGTAATGTGCAGGGCGATCGAACCATGGGGATCAATGAACGACCAAGCCCAAAATTGCTGGATAGTCTGGACCGAGTATTCGGCATTAAGTCGCCACGTGAACATGGTTTTGGCGTGGTGGATACCATTCAGGCGATGTATGAAGGTGGTGTAAAAGTTTTTATTGGTTTAGGTGGTAATTTTGCTGTTGCCACTCCAGATACACCGTATACACAAGAAGGCTTACGTCGTTGTGATTTGACGGTACAGATTGCAACGAAGTTGAATCGTAGCCATTTGGTTTGTGGTAAAGAGGCATTACTTTTACCTTGTTTGGGCCGTACCGAAGTTGATATGCAACAGCATGGGCCGCAGGCAATCAGTGTTGAAGATTCCATGAGTAATGTGCATCTTTCAGCAGGGCGTAATGAGCCTGCTTCTAAGAATCTACTTTCAGAGCCTGATATTGTGGCGCGTATGGCAGCAGCCGTCTTGCCAGACAGTGATATCAAGTGGAAATGGTATGTAGAAAGCTATGACCGTATTCGAGATTCGATTGAAGACGTGTTTGATGAATTCCATGATTTTAATGCACGTGTCTATCAGCCGGGTGGCTTTCACTTAGAGCATCCTGCCAATCAGCATGTGTGGAATACGCCTGTAGGCAAGGCACAGTTCTTAATTACGCCGTTGGCTGAATTGTATGCCGATAAAGAGAATAAATACGCTGAGCAATATACAGGGGCAAAAGTCTATACCCTAATGACCACACGCTCTCATGACCAATACAACACAACCTTGT
>JACRYN010000010.1_pt2 | contig 15023 bp, 12 predicted proteins | sample 8023231 | NCBI WGS metagenome assembly JACRYN01 (sample SAMN15756473, study PRJNA655841) | gut metagenome | isolation source: fecal sample D84 from domestic dog with diarrhoea | host: Canis lupus familiaris | place: South Africa: Mmabatho, Mahikeng | collected 2019-09
GCTCGTTCCCACGCTCTGCGTGGTAACGCCTCCCAGGACGCTCCGCGTCCCGTCGCAGCTGAAGGGTGACGCGGAGCGTCACGGGCTGCATTCCCACGCGGAGCGCGGGAACGATCTTTCCGGCAGCAGGCACATGCTCGTTCCCACGCTCTGCGTGGTAACGCCTCCCAGGACGCTCCGCGTCCCGTCGTAAGGGAAGGGGCACGCGGATCTTCAGAGCCAAGGTTGGATGTCGATCAGGCCTGGCATACCTGCATAGTTGCGCGCGCTGGAGTAACGCCAGTGTTCAGCCAGGTCCACATAGCCCCGCTTTATGGGGTTGTGATGGATGTAATCAAGCTTCTGGCGCATGACTGCCTCGCTGTAAACCAACTCCGCATGTGAACCTTCCTGCCACAGTTGATAAACACGATCTGTCTTGTGTGCACGCTTGCAGAAACGCAGGCGCTGCAATATCCGCTCCGCGCCTTTGCTTTGCAGGTCGTCAATGATGGTGCGGGCGGTGAAGGATTTGAATTGGCTGACGCACTTTCCCAGATCGGGCGCTTGAGCAATAAAGTGCAAGTGATTTTCCAGGATGACGTAACCAAACAAGTTTAAAGCGTGGTTGCTTTGTTGATATCGCCAGCAATCCAGAAGATGGTCCACCAGGTAGTTGCGGGTGAAGAGAGGGAGCCATTCCATGACAGTGCAGGTGAGGAAGTGGGGTTTTTCGGGTTCGGTGATGACATAGCGGCTTCTGCCCACGTGTTCATCCTTGATTTCGGGTGGACGCGGAGCGTCCGAGGAGGCATTCCCACGCAGAGCGTGGGAACGATCATGATTCAGCGTCGCGTCGCAGGTCGGGAATCTGCGACGCGAGCCTTAGGTGTTAACAGTTATTGGGCATAGATATGGACAACGAAGTGCTGGCCTGAGTTTGTCAATTCGTAGGCTTTGTCGTAGATGGTCAGCGTCCTTGATGACTCCTGAATGGTGTCCCCGACCTTGGCGTGTTTCCTGAACTCATCCCAGTCAATGACCGTGGTGCTAGTGCTGCCGCCGCTTTGCAGTGTGTTGCTATTGCTTTGATATTCCATGATAAAGCTCTCCATTGATGTGCCTTTGCCGCCGATTATTCGGCTGGCGGTGAAACCCGAAAGGTGGCAGTTATCGCTGCGTTTTCCTTGCGGGTAACAAGAGGCTAGACAATGAATGCGAGCTACGTAGCTGTCAGAAATATCAAAAAACAGTCTCGGCAATCGGCCAGTAAGGACTGGCCGGGGCCCTGCTTTAAGCGTTCATCACTTCCCGAATATCGGCAGCCAATTCCCTTACACGCTCTTCCTCGGTATCCCACGCACACATGAAGCGCGCACCACCTTTGCCGATGAAGGTGTAGAAACGCCAGCCCTTGGCGGTCAGCGCTGCAATCGCGGGTTCGGAGAGTTGCAGGAACACGCCGTTGGCCTGTACCGGGAACATCAATTCCACACCGGGAATATCCGCCACCAGGCTGCTCAACAATTGCGCGCAATGGTTAGCGTGGCGCGCATGCTTGAGCCAGGCGTCATTTTCCAGCAGGCCCACCCATGGCGCAGAAAGGAAGCGCATTTTCGACGCCAACTGACCGGCCTGTTTGCAGCGGTAGTCGAAGTCTTCAGCCAGTTTGTGATTGAAGAACAGGATGGCTTCACCCACCGCCATGCCGTTTTTGGTACCACCAAAGCACAGCACGTCGACGCCGGCTTTCCAGGTCAGGTCGGCCGGTGAGCAACCCAGGAATGCACAGGCATTGGCGAAGCGGGCACCGTCCATGTGCAGGTTCAGGCCCAGCTCCTTGCAGGTGGCGCTGATGGCACGGATTTCTTCCGGGGTGTACACGCTGCCGACTTCGGTGGCCTGGGTCAGGGTCACGACGCGGGGTTTGGGGTAGTGGATGTCCTGGCGCTTGAGGGCGATCTCACGGATCGACTCCGGGGTCAGCTTGCCGTTTTCGGTGCGGGCAACCAACAATTTGGAGCCGTTGGAGAAAAACTCCGGCGCGCCGCATTCGTCGGTCTCGACGTGGGCAGTTTCCGAGCAAATCACGCTATGGTAGCTCTGGCACAACGAGGACAGCGCCAGGGAGTTGGCAGCCGTACCGTTGAAGGCGAAGAACACCTCGCAGTCGGTCTCGAACAGATTGCGGAAACCGTCGGCGGCGCGGTGGGTCCATTCATCATCGCCGTAGGCACGTTGATGGCCCTGGTTGGCTTGTTCCATGGCGGCCCAGGCTTCCGGGCAGATGCCGGAATAGTTGTCGCTGGCAAATTGTTGGCTCTTGTCGGTCATGGCCCGTTCCTGTGGTCGATGTTGGTGCGCACTTTACCCAAGATTGCCGGGGGCACGCACGCACTGTAAATGCAAAGTCGTTGGGGAATTATGCACGGTACTGAAACCTTGCCTGTCGGACCTGTCCGAGATGGCGCTTTGGATCTGCTCAAGTGGCTGGCGCTGTTGAGTATGGTGCTCGATCATTTGCGCTATGTGGGGCTGAGTCTGGATGGGCTATACGTGCCGGGGCGCCTGGCGTTTCCATGGTTTTGCCTGGCGATTGCGGCTAATTTGCACCGTGTCCGTTACGCCCCAGTGACGGGCCATTGGCGCTACCTGGGTTGGTTGCTGCTGTTCAGCGTGATCAGCGAAGTGCCTTATCGGATGTTCATCGAAGATGCCGATACCTTGAACGTGTTGCCGACCCTGGCGCTGGGCATGCTGGTTGCCCGAGGTTGGCAGCAAAAGACGTTGGTTGATCGAGGATTGGCGCTGATCGCCGTCACCATGGCGGCCGTGTTTTCACACCAGTTGATGTTCGGTTTCTTTGGTGTATTGCTGCCACTGGCGATATTGCTGGTGTTTCGCCGGCCCTGGTATTTCAGCGTGCTGCCGGGTTTAGTCTGCGTCGCCGCCAATCAGTGGCAGATTCTGCTCAATAGCGGCACGCTTGTGGCGCTGTCGGGGTTGGCTGCATGTCTGATTGCGCCGCTGGCAGGATTGGTCTTATTGCGACATGGCAAAAACGCCAACCCCCCCGCCATGCGACGCTGGGCCTATGCCCTGTATCCCATGCATTTTCTTCTGTTGCTACTCGTTCGCAAGCTCATTGCCTAGCCCTTGTAGGAGCGAGCTTGCTCGCGAAAAACGTCAACAATAACGCGGGCTGCCTGATTGAACGCGGCGCCCTCAGGTTTTTCGCGAGCAAGCTCGCTCCTACAGTTTGTAGGCACCCAGTTAGCATTTGCTCAGGCCATGTCGTAAACGCACCTTTGCGTGGCGTGCGCAGGCATTTGGCCCGCACGCGCCAGCCCTACCATCGCATCAAAGGGCCCTGCGAGGGCCTCAACAATACGAAAGGCTGGGAGAGACGCGATGTTCAGCAAACAAGACCAGATCCAGGGATATGACGACGCACTGCTGGCGGCGATGAATGCCGAGGAGCAGCGCCAGGAAGATCATATCGAGCTGATCGCGTCGGAGAACTACACCAGCAAGCGCGTGATGGAAGCTCAAGGCAGTGGCCTTACCAACAAATACGCCGAAGGCTACCCGGGCAAGCGCTACTACGGCGGCTGCGAGCATGTGGACAAGGTCGAAGCCCTGGCCATCGAGCGCGCCAAGCAGCTGTTCGGTGCCGATTACGCCAACGTGCAACCGCACTCCGGTTCCTCCGCCAACAGCGCCGTGTACCTGGCGCTGATCAATGCCGGCGACACTATTCTGGGCATGAGCCTGGCCCACGGCGGTCACCTGACCCACGGCGCCAAAGTGTCGTCCTCGGGCAAGCTGTATAACGCGGTGCAGTACGGCATCAACACCGACACCGGCCTGATCGACTACGACGAAGTCGAGCGCCTGGCGGTCGAGCACAAGCCGAAGATGGTGGTGGCAGGTTTCTCGGCCTACTCCAAGACCCTTGATTTCCCACGCTTTCGTCAGATCGCCGACAAGGTCGGCGCGCTGCTGTTCGTCGACATGGCCCACGTTGCCGGCCTGGTCGCCGCTGGCCTGTACCCGAACCCGCTGCCTTACGCCGACGTGGTCACCACCACCACCCACAAGACCCTGCGCGGTCCACGGGGCGGTTTGATCCTGGCCAAGGCCAACGAAGAAATCGAAAAGAAACTCAACGCTGCGGTATTTCCCGGCGCCCAGGGCGGCCCGCTGATGCACGTGATCGCTGGCAAGGCCGTGTGCTTCAAGGAAGCGCTGGAGCCCGGCTTCAAGGCTTACCAGCAGCAAGTGATCGATAACGCCCAGGCCATGGCCGAAGTGTTCATCAAGCGTGGCTACGATGTGGTCTCCGGCGGCACCGACAACCACCTGTTCCTGGTCAGCCTGATTCGCCAGGGGCTCACCGGCAAAGAGGCGGATGCCGCCCTCGGTCGCGCCCACATCACCGTCAACAAGAACGCGGTGCCGAATGACCCGCAGTCGCCGTTCGTGACCTCGGGCCTGCGCATCGGCACCCCGGCGGTGACCACCCGTGGCTTCAAAGTGCCGCAGTGCGTCGAGCTGGCCGGCTGGATCTGCGACATCCTCGACAACCTCGGCGACGCCGACGTCGAGGCCAACGTGGCCAAGCACGTGTCTGCCCTGTGCGCTGATTTCCCGGTTTATCGCTGAGCGCGGTTTTGGAGTAATGACTATGCAACGCTACTCAGGCTTCGGCCTCTTCAAGCACTCCCTCAGCCATCACGAAAACTGGCAGAAGATGTGGCGCACGCCGACCCCTAAAAAGGTCTACGACGTGGTCATCGTCGGCGGCGGCGGGCATGGTCTGGCGACCGCTTACTACCTGGCCAAGGAACACGGCATCACCAACGTGGCGGTGGTCGAGAAAGGCTGGCTGGGCGGCGGTAACACCGCGCGCAACACCACCATCGTGCGTTCCAACTACCTGTGGGACGAGTCGGCGCACCTGTACGAACACGCTATGAAACTCTGGGAAGGTTTGTCCCAGGACCTGAACTACAACGTGATGTTCTCCCAGCGTGGCGTGTACAACCTGTGCCACACCCTGCAGGACATCCGTGACTCCGAACGCCGGGTGAGCGCCAACCGCCTCAACGGTGTGGACGGCGAGCTGCTGAATGCCCAGCAAGTGGCCGACGAAATCCCGTATCTGGATTGCTCCAAGAACACCCGTTACCCCGTGCTCGGCGCCACCGTGCAACGTCGCGGCGGCGTGGCCCGTCACGATGCCGTGGCCTGGGGCTTTGCTCGCGCTGCCGACGCCTTGGGCGTGGACCTGATCCAGCAGACCGAAGTGATCGGGTTCCGCAAGGAAAACGGCGTGTGCATCGGTGTGGAAACCAACAAGGGCTTTATCGGCGCCAAGCGCGTCGGTGTGGTCACTGCCGGTAATTCCGGGCACATGGCTTCGCTGGCGGGCTTTCGCCTGCCGATCGAATCCCACCCGCTGCAAGCCCTGGTGTCGGAGCCGATCAAGCCGATTATCGACAGCGTGATCATGTCCAACGCGGTGCACGGTTACATCAGCCAATCCGACAAGGGCGACCTGGTGATCGGCGCCGGTATCGACGGCTACAACGGTTACGGCCAGCGCGGTTCGTACCCGGTGATCGAGCACACCATCCAGGCCATCGTCGAGATGTTCCCGGTGCTGTCGCGGGTGCGCATGAACCGCCAGTGGGGCGGCATCGTCGACACCACGCCGGACGCCTGCCCGATCATCTCCAAGACGCCGGTACCGAACATGTTCTTCAACTGCGGTTGGGGCACCGGTGGCTTCAAGGCCACCCCAGGCTCAGGCAACGTGTTTGCCGCCAGCCTGGCCAAGGGTGAAATGCACCCGCTGGCCGCACCTTTTTCCATCGACCGTTTCCACAACGGTGCGCTGATCGACGAACACGGCGCTGCGGCCGTCGCCCACTAACAGGAGAAATCCCCTATGTTGCATATCTTCTGTCCTCACTGTGGCGAACTGCGCTCCGAAGAGGAATTCCACGCGTCCGGCCAAGCGCACATCCCGCGCCCGCTGGACCCGAATGCCTGCACCGACGAGCAGTGGGGCGACTACATGTTCTTTCGCGATAACCCGCGCGGCCTGCACCACGAACTGTGGATCCATGCCGCCGGTTGCCGCCAGTATTTCAACGCCACCCGCGACACTGTGACCTACGAAATTCTTGAAACCTACAAGATCGGTGAGAAGCCTCAGTTCACCGCCAAGGCCTCTGGAGAGAAGGTATGAGCCAGATCAATCGCCTGTCCAACGGTGGCCGCATCGACCGTAATAAAGTCCTGACGTTTACGTTCAACGGTCAGAGCTACAAGGGTTTTGAAGGCGACACCCTGGCCGCAGCCCTGCTGGCCAACGGTGTCGACATCATTGGCCGCAGCTTCAAGTACTCGCGCCCAAGGGGCATCTTTGCCGCGGGCGCCGAAGAGCCGAACGCGGTGCTGCAGATCGGCGCCACCGAAGCCACGCAGATCCCCAACGTGCGCGCCACCCAACAGGCGCTGTACCAAGGCTTGGTTGCTACCAGTACCAACGGCTGGCCGAGCGTGAACAACGACATGATGGGGATTCTCGGCAAGGTCGGCGGCAAGCTGATGCCGCCGGGTTTCTACTACAAAACCTTCATGTACCCGCAATCGTTCTGGATGACCTACGAGAAGTACATCCGCAAGGCGGCGGGCCTTGGCCGTTCGCCCACCGAGAACGACCCGGACACCTACGACAACTTCAACCGTCATTGCGACGTGCTGGTCGTGGGCGCAGGCCCTGCGGGCCTTGCGGCTGCGCTGGCCGCTGCGCGCAGCGGTGCCCGTGTGATCATCGCCGACGAGCAGGAAGAGTTCGGTGGTTCGCTGCTCGATTCCCGCGAAAGCCTCGACGGCAAGCCGGCCACTGAATGGGTTGCCAGCGTCATTGCCGAATTGAAAGCGCTGCCGGACGTGGTGCTGCTGCCCCGCGCCACCGTCAACGGTTACCACGACCATAACTTCCTGACCATTCACGAGCGTCTCACCGACCATCTCGGTGACCGTGCGCCGATTGGCGTGGTGCGTCAGCGTATCCACCGCGTACGTGCCAAGCGTGTGGTGCTGGCCACCGGTGCGTGCGAGCGTCCGCTGGTGTATGGCAACAACGATGTGCCGGGCAATATGCTCGCGGGTGCGGTGTCTACCTACGTGCGTCGCTACGGCGTGGCACCGGGTAAAAAGCTGCTGCTGTCGACCAACAACGATCATGCCTACCGCGTTGCGCTGGATTGGTTCGATGCGGGCCTCACCGTTGTTGCGGTGGCCGATGCGCGCCACAACCCACGCGGGGCTCTGGTTGAAGAAGCTCGCGCCAAAGGCATTCGCATCCTCACCGGCAGCGCCGTGATCGAGGCCCGCGGCAGTAAGCACGTGACCGGTGCCCGCGTGGCAGCCATCGACGTCAAGGCGCACAAAGTCACCAGCCCCGGCGAGTGGCTGGACTGCGACCTGGTCGCCAGCTCCGGCGGTTACAGCCCGGTGGTGCACCTGGCCTCGCACCTGGGCGGCAAGCCGACCTGGCGTGAAGATATCCTCGGGTTTGTACCGGGCGAAGCACCGCAAAAACGCGTGTGCGTGGGTGGCATCAACGGTGTCTACGGCCTTGGCGATTCCCTCGCCGATGGCTTTGAAGGCGGCGTGCGTGCGGCCAGCGAAGCCGGTTTTGCCCCGGTTGAAGGCACGCTGCCAAAAGCCTTGAGCCGTCTTGAAGAACCCACCCTGGCGCTGTTCCAGGTGCCCCACGAAAAAGCTACCGCACGGGCGCCAAAGCAATTTGTCGACCTGCAAAACGACGTGACCGCCGCCGCCATCGAACTGGCCACCCGCGAAGGTTTCGAGTCGGTGGAGCACGTCAAACGCTACACCGCGCTGGGCTTCGGCACTGACCAGGGCAAGCTGGGTAACGTCAACGGCCTGGCCATCGCCGCCCGTTCGTTGAACGTGACCATCCCGCAGATGGGCACCACCATGTTCCGTCCCAACTACACGCCGGTGACGTTCGGCGCCGTAGCGGGCCGTCACTGTGGGCATATCTTCGAGCCGGTACGCTACACCGCGCTGCAGGCCTGGCACGTGAAGAACGGCGCCGAGTTTGAAGACGTCGGCCAGTGGAAACGCCCGTGGTATTTCCCGCGTAATGGTGAAGACCTGCACGCCGCAGTGAAGCGCGAATGCCTGGCCGTGCGTGACAGTGTCGGCCTGCTGGACGCCTCCACCCTCGGCAAGATCGACATTCAGGGCCCGGATGCCCGCGAGTTCCTCAACCGCATCTACACCAACGCCTGGACCAAGCTCGACGTGGGCAAGGCGCGCTACGGCCTGATGTGCAAGGAAGACGGCATGGTCTTCGACGACGGCGTGACGGCCTGTCTGGCCGATAACCACTTCCTGATGACCACCACCACCGGCGGCGCCGCCCGCGTGCTGCAGTGGCTGGAAATCTACCAGCAGACCGAATGGCCGGACCTCAAGGTGTACTTCACCTCGGTCACCGACCATTGGGCAACCATGACCCTGTCGGGCCCCAACAGCCGCAAGCTGCTCAGTGAAGTCACCGACATCGACCTGGACAAGGACGGCTTCCCGTTCATGACCTGGAAGGAAGGCCTGGTGGGCGGCGTGCCGGCGCGGGTGTTCCGTATCTCGTTTACCGGTGAGCTGTCGTACGAAGTCAACGTGCAGGCCGACTACGCCATGGGTGTGCTGGAAAAGATCGTCGAGGCCGGCAAAAAGTACAACCTGACCCCGTACGGCACCGAGACCATGCACGTACTGCGCGCTGAGAAGGGCTTCATCATCGTCGGGCAAGACACCGACGGCTCGATGACCCCGGACGACCTGAACATGGGCTGGTGCGTTGGCCGTACCAAGCCGTTCTCGTGGATCGGCTGGCGCGGGATGAACCGTGAAGACTGCGTGCGTGAAGAGCGCAAGCAGTTGGTGGGGCTCAAGCCGATCGACCCGAACGTGTGGCTGCCGGAAGGCGCGCAGTTGGTGTTCGATCCGAAGCAGACGATTCCGATGAAGATGGTGGGTCACGTTACCTCAAGTTATGCGCATAACTCCCTGGGCTATTCGTTTGCCATGGGTGTGGTGAAGGGCGGCTTGAAGCGCATCGGTGAGCGGGTGTTCTCGCCGCAAGCGGATGGCAGCGTGATCGAAGCCGAGATTGTGTCTTCGGTGTTCTTTGACCCCAAAGGTGATCGGCAGAACGTCTGACACCTGATCGTTCCCACGCTCTGCGTGGGAATGCATTCCGGGGCGCTCTGCGCCCCAAGGGCGGACGCAGAGCGTCCATGGCGGCATTCCCACGCGGAGCGTGGGAACGATCAACAGAATTCAGAACAGGTGCTTTATGACAGCAGCCAATGTTTACCAACAACGCCCCACCACCGGCGCCAAGGCCGAGTCGTCGCTGCACCATGCCGACCTTGCCAGCCTGGTCGGCAAGGGCCGCAAGAATGCCGGCGTGACCGTGCGTGAAAAGAAACTCCTCGGCCACCTGACTATCCGTGGCGATGGCCACGACGCCGCCTTCGCCGCCGGCGTACACAAGGCCGTCGGTATCGAACTGCCCGGCCCGCTGAGTGTGGTCTTCAAAGGTGAAACCAGCCTTCAGTGGCTCGGCCCGGATGAGTGGCTGTTGATCGTGCCGAGCGGTGAAGAGTTTGCCGCCGAGCAAAACCTGCGCGCCGCCCTGGGCGACCTGCATATCCAGATCGTCAACGTCAGCGGCGGCCAGCAGATTCTTGAACTGAGCGGCCCGAATGTGCGCGATGTGCTGATGAAGTCCACCAGCTACGACGTACACCCCAACAACTTTCCGGTCGGCAAAGCCGTGGGTACGGTGTTCGCCAAGTCGCAACTGGTGATCCGTCATACGGCTGAAGACACCTGGGAACTGCTGATCCGTCGCAGCTTCTCGGATTACTGGTGGTTGTGGTTGCAGGATGCCTCGGCTGAGTTCGGCCTGAGCGTTGTCGCATGATGATCATTCCCACGCTCCGCGTGGGAATGCATACCGGGACGCCCCGCGTCCCAAAAGCGGACGCAGAGCGTCCATGGCGGCATTCCCACGCAAAGCGTGGGAACGATCAGCCTGAGGAGTGACCCATGAGCCGCGCACCCGATACATGGATTTTGACCGCCGACTGCCCCAGCGTGCTCGGCACGGTGGACGCGGTCACCCGCTACCTGTTTGAGCAAGGCTGCTACGTCACCGAGCACCATTCGTTTGATGACCGCCTCTCGGGACGGTTTTTCATTCGTGTTGAGTTCCGTCAGCCTGACGGCTTTGACGAGCAGGCGTTCCGGGATGGCTTGGCCACCCGTGGTGAAGCCTTTGGCATGATCTTCGAACTGACGGCGCCGAACTACCGGCCCAAAGTGGTGATCATGGTCTCCAAGGCCGATCACTGCCTCAACGACCTGCTGTATCGCCAGCGCATCGGCCAGTTGTCGATGGATGTAGTCGCGGTGGTGTCCAACCATCCCGATCTGAAACCCTTGGCTGATTGGCACCAGATTCCCTACTACCATTTCCCCCTCGACCCCAACGACAAACCGTCCCAGGAGCGCCAGGTGTGGCAAGTGGTGGAAGACACCGGCGCCGAACTGGTGATCCTTGCGCGCTACATGCAGGTGCTGTCACCGGAGCTGTGCCGCAAGCTGGACGGCAAGGCCATCAACATTCACCACTCGTTGCTGCCGGGCTTCAAGGGCGCCAAGCCTTATCACCAGGCGTACAACAAGGGCGTGAAACTGGTGGGCGCCACGGCGCATTACATCAACAACGATCTGGATGAAGGGCCGATCATCGCCCAGGGCGTGGAAGTGGTGGATCACAGCCACTATCCCGAAGATTTGATTGCCAAGGGGCGGGATATCGAAGGGCTCACATTGGCGCGGGCGGTGGGGTATCACATCGAGCGGCGGGTGTTCTTGAACGCCAATCGCACGGTGGTGCTCTGACTGACGCCTTCGCGAGCAAGCCCGCTCCCACATTCGACAGCATTCCAAGGTTGGAACCCGATCCACTGTGGGAGCTGGCTTGCCTGCGATGAGGCCCTTACAAGCAACACAAGAAACAGCATCTGTACCCGAGCACTTAACGCGCTGCCCCAAGGGCAACGCAGTTCCATAAAAACAACAGCGAGGTGAAAGCATGTCTGGTAATCGTGGTGTCGTGTATCTCGGCAACGGCAAGGTCGAAGTACAGAAAATCGACTATCCCAAAATGCAGGACCCCCGTGGCAGGAAGATTGAGCACGGCGTCATCCTGCGCGTGGTCTCCACCAACATCTGCGGCTCCGACCAACACATGGTGCGCGGCCGTACCACCGCCCAGACCGGCCTGGTGCTGGGGCATGAAATCACCGGTGAAGTCATCGAGAAGGGCAGCGACGTCGAGAACCTGAAAATCGGCGACCTGGTGTCCGTGCCCTTCAACGTCGCCTGTGGCCGCTGCCGCTCGTGCAAAGAGCAACACACCGGCGTATGCCTGACCGTCAACCCTGCCCGTGCCGGCGGCGCCTACGGCTACGTGGACATGGGCGACTGGACTGGCGGCCAGGCCGAGTACGTGTTGGTGCCGTATGCCGACTTCAACCTGCTGAAACTGCCGGACCGTGACAAGGCCATGGAGAAAATCCGTGACCTGACCTGCCTCTCCGACATCCTGCCCACTGGCTACCACGGCGCTGTTACTGCCGGCGTCGGCCCAGGCAGCACTGTCTACATCGCGGGTGCCGGCCCGGTGGGTCTGGCGGCTGCCGCCTCCGCTCGCTTGCTGGGTGCAGCGGTGGTGATCATCGGCGACGTCAACTCGATCCGCCTGGCCCACGCCAAGGCCCAGGGTTTTGAAGTGGTCGACCTGTCCACCGACACCCCGCTGCACGAACAAATCGCCGCGTTATTGGGCGAGCCCGAAGTGGACTGCGCCGTTGACTGCGTGGGCTTCGAAGCACGCGGCCACGGCCACGACGGTGTCAAGGCCGAAGCCCCGGCCACCGTGCTCAACTCGCTGATGGGCGTGGTACGTGTGGCAGGCAAGATCGGTATCCCAGGCCTGTATGTGACCGAAGATCCAGGTGCTGTCGATGCCGCCGCGAAAATGGGCAGCCTGAGCATTCGCTTTGGTCTGGGCTGGGCCAAATCCCACAGCTTCCACACCGGGCAGACGCCAGTGATGAAGTACAATCGCCAACTGATGCAGGCGATCATGTGGGACCGTATCAACATCGCTGAGATCGTCGGCGTGCAGGTGATCAGCCTGGATGATGCGCCACGTGGCTATGGCGAGTTCGATGCGGGTGTACCGAAGAAGTTTGTGATTGATCCGCACAAGCTGTTCAGTGCGGCGTAAAGGCAAAGCAAACAAAGGGCGACCCGCGGGTCGCCCTTTGTTTAACAAAGACGCGCATCATTCTCGCGATGAGCTGCCAAGGCTCACCTGTCCGGGTGCAAGACCAAAAACTTCTACGCCCTCGGCGTTGGCATGGCCCACCTCTACGATCCGGCGTTCAATCGGCTGGCCCTCGCCTTTACGGTAAATCACGACCATTTCACTGCCTTCCTGGCTTATCGCTTCGGGCGCCACGATGATGGCCTGTTCATTGTGGTAGGCCGTGATGTTCAGGCGTGCGCTCATACCGGGACGGATACGCTTGGCCTGTCCTGGCGTCAATGCCGCCACGCTCAGTGTGACGGGAAACAGTGCACTGTCACCGGGGTCATCGCTGGGCAAGGCCAGGTTGCCGACCGCTTGCACATGGCCAAGCAGCGGCTCGCCGAGAAATCCATCACCCAGGATTTCAACGCGCTGTCCCGGTTGCAGCTGGTTGATATCCAGCTCGGATGCCGTAGTGACGATCTTCAGTGTTTCGGTATTGGCCAAACCCAGCAGAGCCTGATTCTGACTGACCCTTGAGCCGGTCTGTACGAGAGGCGTTACTTCGGCCCCTTGTGCGGCATTTACAGGAACAATAACGCCGGTGAACGGTGCTACCACGACTTGTTTGGCAATCAACCGTTGCAGCTGTTCGTACCTCACCGTGGCATTGGTCAGCTCCATTTCGGCAATCTGCCGAGCCTGCCCTTTCCCTTCGTCTAATAACGCGTTCAGCTCGTTTTGAGCGCTGCTGCGTTCAAGTCGTTGCAACTTCGTTTGCTGCTCCAGTTCGTCAAGTTCGTTGCGCGCAATAATGCCGCGTTCGAACAGATGGCGGTTTTCTCGTAGCCTGCCTTCCAGGTTGCTCAGTGAGATGTCGGCGGTGCGTAACGCACGACGCGCTCGTGTGACTTGAGTGCCATTTTCCCAATTGTTCAACTCGTGCACGGTTCGTTGGGCTTTGAGTTGCCCGGACAGGGCTTCGCGTAACTGCAGCTCGATCAGCGTAGGGTCCATGCTCAGAAGCGCTTGGCCTTTCTGTACCCACTGGCCCTGTTCGGCTTCGAGGGACTGGATAACGCCTTCGAATGGTGCGTTGAGCACGATGGTTTGGATAGGCTCGAATTTTCCGACCAGGCCGATATGTAGTGTCATTGGCTTGGTTTGCACGCTCACCCATTGCGGTGCGGGGGGCGGCGCAATCGCAACTTTTTTCACGATCAATGCAGCGCCAATCAACGCTATCAGCATCATCGAACCTATGCGCCAATAGTGCGAGTGACAGGCCTTTTCAGTGTGGGCCTTCAAGTGCAATCTCCCATTTTTCCAAGGTCATGCCGAGGGTTTCGTCCAATTGCGTCTGGGCGTTCAGATAAGCGATGAGTGCGTTGATACGTGCATTTTCCGCATCGCGCAGATCGTTTTCGAAACTGATGATTTGAAAATTGCTGGAGCGCCCGACGCTGAGTTTTTCGCGCTCGATGTCCAGCTTGCGCGTGGACAGTTCGTTGGCACGCAGGGCGATTTCATATTGACGCCAGCGGGTGCCCAGTTCGCGCACTACGTTGCTGACGTTGCGTTCCAATTCTTGACGGGCGTCGGCGATTAGCAACTGCTGTTGTTCTACATTGATACGCGCACGTGTCTGCGCTTGGCGGGTGCTGATGTCGCCGATGGGGATTTCCAACTGAAGGCCGGTATAGCTTTCCCAGCGCCGAGCAGAGCCGGTGCCTGGGTGCTCACGCACCTGACTGGCACCCGCCACCAGAGAGAGGTCCCAGCGAGCGGCATCCTTGGCGAGGATCATGTCCAACGCGGCCTGCTGGCCATTGAGCAATGTGGAGAGGTACTGAGGTTGCTGAGCTTGCGCCAGGTGTATGGCTTGTGGCAGATCGACCTCCAGTGGAGTTGCCTGTACGGCCTCGGTGGCCTGAATGTTCGTGGACAAATCCAGTGCCAGCAGGCGCAGCAGGGCGAGGCGTTGAATATCCAGCTGGTTTTGCGCTTCTTCGACACTCAGTTCCTGGACGGCGATGTCAGCTTCGGTCTGCACGATTTCAAATTGAGCCATGCGCCCGGCGTTGATCAGTGCTTTGTTCACCGTCAACAAGGCCCGCGCCCTTTGAAGCGACGCCTGGACGATGCCCAGTTGCTCCTGAGCCCTGATCAGCTCCCGATAGGTTGTGATGATGGTGGAGACCGTTTGAGAAATATTCGCCTTGAGGTTCAGGCGGTTGGCTTGCTCTGAAAGTCTTGCGAGCCGCAGGGGGGCGGTGGTGACATCCGGGCCGGATCCGCGCAATAACGGTTGGATTATTTCCAGGTTTATCCCGTCGCTGCGCAGGTGGCCCACCTGCTCGGAATGGTTGAGCTGCTGGGTCCATCCCACGTTCAAGCGCGTGCCGTACTGTCCGAGCAACGTAGCCGTGGGGGTAAGTGCGAGTTGACGAGCTTGGTCTTCGCTGCTTCTGATGTTTGTGTATTCACTCTTGAGCAAGAGTTTTGGCTTGAACGCGTCCTCAGCCACGCGCAGGTCGAATTTTTGGCCCTCCCTTTGCAAGTAAGCGCTGCGTATTTCACGGTTGTTGCGCAGGCCAAGGTAAAG
>JACRYN010000047.1_pt2 | contig 14936 bp, 14 predicted proteins | sample 8023231 | NCBI WGS metagenome assembly JACRYN01 (sample SAMN15756473, study PRJNA655841) | gut metagenome | isolation source: fecal sample D84 from domestic dog with diarrhoea | host: Canis lupus familiaris | place: South Africa: Mmabatho, Mahikeng | collected 2019-09
AGCGCCCGGCATCAATCCCCTGTGGGAGCGGGCTTGCCCGCGATGGCGGCATGTCAGTCAATGAGTCTGTCACTGAACCACCGCTATCGCAGGCAAGCCGGCTTTGATCTGTACCGGATTTAAGGCCGGTGTTTGCCGCAGGCGGCAGTAGTCCGCCGTTTTTTCGACTGTTTCTCCCTTCACTTCTTTCAGCTACTCCACGAAACCCCTGCCCCGCCTGGACTTTAGCCTCTTTTAAAAAGTTGGTTCGCAAATTGCTTAAGCCTCCTCAGTACAGCGGTGGGCGGCAAGCGTCCGTCAGAAAGAGGATAGAGCGTGGACAAGTACCTTTATGTGGCAATGACCGGCGCCAGCCAGAATGCACTGGCGCAGAAGGCCCATGCCAACAATCTGGCGAACATTTCCACCAACGGCTTCCAGCGCGACCTGGAACAGGCGCGTTCGATGCCGGTGTTCGGTGACAGCTTTCCGGCGCGGGCGTTTGCCATGACCGAACGTCCGGCTACCGACTTTTCACCGGGCGCGATGATCGAGACCGGTCGCGACCTGGACGTAGCCGTCAGCGGCGACGGCTGGATGGCGGTGCAGACCCCGGATGGCGGCGAAGCCTACGTGCGCAGCGCCAGCATGAACGTGGATGCCCTGGGCGTGCTGCGGGCCGGCAACGGTATGCCGATCATGGGCAACGGTGGCCCGATCGCCGTGCCGCCCCAGCAGAAAATCGAAGTGGGTTCGGACGGCACTATCAGTATCCGCGCCATGGGCGAAGGCCCGCGGGTGATGGCGGAAGTGGACCGTATCAAGATGGTCCAGCCTGACCTCAAGAACATGACCAAGGGCCTGGACGGCACCATCCACACCAAGGATGGCCAACCGGCCCAGGCTGACGCGAACGTGCGGCTGACCTCGGGTTTCCTGCAGGCGAGCAACGTCAATGCCGTGGAAGAAATGACCGCAGTGCTGGCGCTGGCCAAGCAGTTCGAGCTGCACATCAAGATGATGAACAGCGCTAAAGAAGACGACCAGGCCATGACGCGCGTCATGCAGATGAGCTGATCCAAGCCCATTAACTAATTTGCAACGCAGCGCCAACCATCCGGCGCACGAAGGAGAACAGCATGCTTCCGGCTCTATGGGTTGCCAAGACAGGCCTGTCCGCCCAGGACACCAACCTGACGACCATTTCCAACAACCTGGCAAACGTGTCGACCACGGGCTTCAAACGTGACCGCGCCGAGTTCCAGGACTTGCTCTATCAGATCAAGAAGCAACCGGGCGCCCAATCGACCCAGGACAGCGAACTGCCGTCGGGCCTGCAACTGGGTACCGGTGTGCAGATCGTCGGCACCCAGAAAAACTTCAGCGCCGGCAACCTGCAGCAAACCGGCCAGCCCCTGGACATGGCGATCAACGGCCGGGGCTTTTTTCAAGTGCTGCAACCGGATGGCACCACTTCTTACACCCGTGACGGCACCTTCCACCTGGACTCCAACGGCCAGATCGTGACCGCCAACGGTTTCGCCCTGGAGCCTGCTGTCGTGGTGCCGCCCGACGCCAAGACCTTCACCGTCGGCAACGACGGCACCGTGTCCATCACCGTCGCTGGCAACCCAGCGTCCCAGGTGATCGGCAACCTGCAAACCGCCGACTTCATCAACCCGGCCGGCCTGCAGGCCATGGGCAACAACCTGTTCCTGGAAACCGCCTCCAGTGGCGCGCCGCAAATCGGCACCCCTGGCTTGAACGGCTTCGGCACCACGCTGCAAAGCACCCTGGAAACCTCCAACGTCAGCACCGTTGAGGAGATGGTCAACATGATCACCACCCAGCGCGCCTACGAGATGAACTCCAAGGTGATTTCCACCGCCGACCAGATGCTTTCGTTCGTTACGCAGAATCTGTAATCAAGTCTATGGGGCGCCCTTGAGGGTGCCTGCAACACCGTGAGGTTAGGGTCATGAATCGCTATGTTTGTGTGTTGGCATTGAGTGGGATCGCCGTGCTTGCGGGCTGTGTCGCCCCCACGCCAAAGCCCAATGACCCGTACTACGCGCCGGTGTTGCCACGCACACCGCTGCCTGCGGCGGCCAACAATGGCTCGATCTACCAGGCCGGTTTCGAGCAGAACCTGTACAGCGACCGCAAGGCGTTCCGGGTCGGTGACATCATCACCATCACCCTGAACGAGAAGACCCAGGCCAGCAAGAACGCCAACTCGCAGATCGGCAAGAACAGCAAGACCAGCATCGGCCTGACCTCGCTGTTCGGCGGCGGCCTGAACACCAACAACCCGCTGGGCGGTGGTGACCTGAGCCTGGACGCCGGCTACAGCGGCGACCGCGCCACCAACGGCAAGAGCGCGGCCGGGCAGGGCAACAGCCTGACCGGTTCGATCACCGTGACCGTCGCCGATGTATTGCCCAACGGCATCATTGCCGTGCGCGGTGAAAAGTGGATGACCCTCAACACCGGCGACGAGCTGGTGCGCATCGCCGGCATGGTCCGCGCCGATGACATCTCCACCGACAACACCGTGCCGTCGACGCGCATTGCCGATGCACGCATTACCTACTCGGGCACCGGTTCGTTTGCCGATGCGAGCCAGCCGGGCTGGTTCGACCGCTTCTTCCTCAGCCCGCTGTTCCCTTTCTAGGTGGCCATTTTGAAGTTCAAACAGCTGATGGCGATGGCGCTTTTGCTGGCCTTGAGTGCTGTGGCCCAGGCCGAGCGCCTGAAGGATATTGCCAGTATTTCCGGCGTGCGCTCCAACCAGTTGATCGGCTATGGCCTGGTCGTGGGGCTCAACGGCACGGGTGACCAGACCACCCAGACGCCGTTCACCCTGCAAACCTTCAACAACATGCTCTCCCAGTTCGGCATCAAGGTGCCGCCAGGCTCGGGCAACGTGCAGTTGAAGAACGTCGCGGCGGTGTCGATCAGCGCCGATCTGCCCGCGTTCGCCAAGCCGGGGCAGGTGGTGGATATCACCGTGTCGTCCATGGGTAACTCCAAGAGCCTGCGCGGCGGCACCTTGCTGATGACGCCGCTCAAAGGTATCGACGGCAACGTCTACGCCATCGCCCAGGGCAACCTGGTGGTTGGCGGTTTTGACGCCGAAGGCCGCGACGGTTCGAAGATCACCGTCAACGTGCCGTCGGCTGGGCGTATCCCCGGTGGCGCCACGGTTGAACGCACCGTGCCGAGTGGTTTCAACCAGGGCAACAGCCTGACCTTGAACCTCAACCGCTCCGACTTCACCACCGCCAAGCGCGTGGTCGACAAGATCAACGACATGCTCGGCCCTGGCGTGGCCCAGGCCATCGACGGCGGCTCGGTTCGCGTCACTGCGCCTTTGGACCCAAGCCAGCGCGTGGACTACCTGTCGATTCTGGAAAACCTTGAAGTGGACCCCGGCCAGGCCGTGGCGAAAGTCATCATCAACTCGCGCACCGGCACCATCGTGATCGGCCAGAACGTCAAGGTCTCGCCAGCGGCGGTAACCCACGGCAGCCTGACGGTGACCATCACAGAAGACCCGATCGTCAGCCAGCCTGGGCCGTTGTCCGGTGGCCAGACTGCCGTGGTCCCACGCTCGCGGGTCAATGCCCAGCAAGAAGCCAAGCCGATGTTCAAGTTCGGCCCCGGCACCACCCTGGATGAGATTGTCCGCGCGGTGAACCAGGTGGGCGCTGCGCCCGGCGACTTGATGGCGATCCTCGAAGCTTTGAAGCAGGCCGGCGCGTTGCAAGCCGACCTGATCGTGATCTGAGGCCATGGCCATGGATATGCGCAAGAGCGGCATCAGCAGCACGGCGGACTCGGGGTCTTACTCCGACCTGAACCGGCTTAACCAGCTCAAGGTCGGTGACGACAAAAACAGCGAAGGCAACCTGCGCAAAGTGGCGCAGGAATTCGAGTCGCTGTTTTTGAACGAGATGCTCAAGTCCATGCGTTCGGCCACCGAGGCCCTGGGCAAGGACAACCCGCTGAACACCCCGGCCGCCAAGCAATACCAGGAAATGTACGACCAGCAACTGGCGGTGTCGATGTCCCGCGAAGGTGGCGGTATCGGCCTGGCCGATGTGCTGATGCGCCAGATGCAGAAGAACAAGCCGGTGGAGGCTCAGGCCGCCACCTTGCAAGGCCCGGCGGCGGATGCGCCGGTGAAGAAAGTCGATGTGCCGACCGAGATTGCCGCCGGTACCCAGGCCGAAGGCCCGTTGGGCCGCTCCAATGGCCAGCGGCCTTTGTGGGCGTATCGCGTGGCCGTGCCTGAGGGCGCCAGCACCCATGCCAACGACATGGAACTGATGAACCAGCGTCGTATCGCCTTGCCCAGCAAGCTGGCCGACCGCCTGCTGGCGGGTATCGTGCCGAACGCTCCGGTCGAAGCCAAATCCGCGCCCCTGCGTAACAGCGCTGCCGACGACACGGTCATCAACAGCAGCACGCGTAGCTTTGCCGTGCCGAGCGGGCGCATGCAGGTGTATGGCCGCGCCATTGCCCAGCCACCGCTGGCGCCGGCCAAGAAAGCCTTCAGCTCCCAGGATGAATTTGTCGCCACCATGTTGCCGATGGCCAAGGCCGCTGCCGCACGGATTGGTATCGACCCCAAGTACCTGGTGGCCCAGGCGGCACTGGAAACCGGTTGGGGCAAATCAGTCATGCGCGCCGAGGACGGCAGCAGCAGCCACAACCTGTTCGGCATCAAGGCCGGGCAGAGCTGGCAGGGTGGTCAGGCCCGGGCGATCACCAGCGAGTTTCGCGATGGGGCGATGGTCAAGGAAACGGCGCAATTCCGTTCCTACAGCTCCTACCAGGACAGCTTCCACGACCTCGTGACCCTGCTGCAAAGCCATGATCGCTATAAAGAAGTTGTGAAATCAGCCGACAACCCGGAACAGTTTGTACGCGAGTTGCAAAAAGCCGGTTATGCAACCGACCCGGATTACGCCAGCAAGATTTCGCAGATCGCAAAAAACATGAACAGTTACCAGAACTACGCTGCCGCTGGCGCAACCACACATTTATAAGGTCTGAACCATGAGTTTGCTCAGTATCGGGATGTCAGGGCTCAATGCCGCTCAAGGATCGTTGTCGGTCTTGAGTAATAACATCGCCAACGCCAACACCTCGGGTTATTCGCGCCAGCAGACCACGCAAAATGCGAGTGCCAACAACCCCTACGGCGGTGTGTACATTGGCAGCGGCACCACGCTGGCGGATGTGCGTCGGGTCTATAACGAGTTCCTGGACGCGGCCTACCAGAACAGCACGGCGCTCAATAACGATGCCAAGGCTTATTCCAGCCAGGCCAGCGCCATCGACAAGACTTTGTCGGACAAGACAACCGGCATGTCTTCGGTGCTCAGCGCGTTTTTTGCCGCTGTGCAGACCTCCGCGGCCAACCCCAGCGACGTGTCTGCCCGGCAAGTGCTGCTGACCAGCGCCCAGACCCTGAGTAACCGTTTCAACGCCATCTCCAGCCAATTGACTCAACAGAAAGAGTCGATCAATGGCCAGTTGAGCACCATGAGTGACCAGGTCAACCAGTTGACCTCCTCGATTGCTTCGCTCAACAAGCAGATCACCCAGGCCCAGGGCTCAAGCAACAGCGCCCCGGCCAACCTGCTGGATGCCCGTAACGAGGCGGTGCGCTCGCTCAATGAACTGGTGGGTGTGACCACCAGTGAACAGAATGGTGTGTTCAGCGTCAGCACCGGCACGGGCCAATCCCTGGTATTGGGCGACCGGTCCAACACCCTCTCGGCAGTGCCGAGCGCTAGCGACCCAAGCCAGTACACCATTGCGCTCAATGCTGGCGGCGGTACGGCGATCGACTTGGGCAACGTGCTCAGTGGGGGCAGCATCGGCGGCCTGTTGCGTTATCGCAGTGATGCCCTGATGCCGGCCATCAATGACTTGGGGCGTATCGCCCTGGCGACAGCCGATACCATCAACAGCCAACTGGGGCAGGGCCTGGACTTGAACGGTGACTTCGGCTCATCGCTGTTCAAGGACATCAACAGCGCGGCGGCCATTGCCCAGCGCAGTCAGGGCGCGCTGGGCAACAGCGCGGGCTCCGGCAATTTGAATGTGACCATTGCGGACACCAGCAAGCTGTCGACCTACGACTACAAAGTGACCTTTACCAGCGGCAACAACTACACGGTGGTGCGCTCCGACGGCAAGGCCATGGGCGCGTTCGACACCAATACCGCGCCGCCGCCGGTGATCGATGGGTTCACCCTGGCGCTGGATGGCAAGGGGCCGATGGCGGCGGGCGATAGTTTCAAAGTCAGCCCTACCGCCAGCGGTGCGACCAACATCGGCACGACTTTGACGGACGCCAATAAAATCGCGTTCGCCGGGCCATTGCTGGGCGAGGGCAGCAAGACCAACCAGGGTACCGGCACTTTTACACCGCCGACCCTGACCCTGCCTATCGATATTCATGGCGGCGCCGACACCGCGCAACTGCGTACCGGCATTGAGCACTCGATGCCAGTGAAGATGGTATTCGGCAAGCCGGCCGCCGACGGCACCCAGGGCTACACGCTCAACGATGCCCAGGGCAACCCGATTGGCACCGGCACCATCGTGCCGGGCCAAGGCAACAAAATCACGGTCGATGTACCGATGCGGGATGCCAACGGCACGCTGCTGGTGCCGGCCAAAAGCTTCAAGTTCGATACCACGGTCGCCGGGTCGCCCGCCGCTGGCGACAGCACCACGTTTTCCTTCAACGCCTCGGGCAAGTCGGATAACCGTAACGCCCAGGCGTTGCTCGACCTGCAAACCAAAGCCACCGTCGGCCTGTCCGATGGCAGTGGCGGCGGAGTGAGCCTGGTGGCGGCCAACAGTCGCCTGGTGTCGACCGTCGGAGCCAAGGCCGCGTCGGCCAATACCGACACCACGGCCACGGGCGCCTTGCTCAAGGCCAACCAGGATGCGCGCAACTCCGTGTCCCAGGTCAACCTCGATGAAGAGGCGGGCGACATGATCAAATTCCAGCAGTACTACACCGCCTCGTCGCAGATCATCAAGGCTGCGCAAGAAACCTTCAGCACGCTGATCAATAGTCTTTAAGGGAGTCTGGGACGATGCGTATTTCCACTGCACAGTATTTTGAAACCAGTGCCGCCAAGTACACGGACAACTATTCCAGCGTTGTGAAGGCCCAGGAGCAGGCCAGTTCCGGTGTGCGCGTGCAAACCGCAGCGGATGACCCGGTGGCGGCGGCGAGGTTGTTGTTGCTGCAACAGCAGAAGGACATGCTCGGGCAGTTCAACGGCAATATCACCAGTTTGAAGAACTCGTTGACCAACGAGGAAAGCGTATTGGGTGCAATCAACGAGGCACTGCAGGCGGCCAGTACCTTGGCCATTGAAGCGGGCGGTTCGCGCAGCGATGCCGACCGCAAGTCGATTGCCGGCCAGATCGGTGCGCTTGAAGACCAGGTGCTGGGCTTGCTTAACAGCAAGGATTCCTCGGGCAACTATCTGTTTTCCGGCTCCAAGACCTCGACGCCGCCCTATAGCCGTAACAGCGACGGCACCTACACCTATCAGGGTGATGAAACGCCGCTGAGCCTGCAGGTTTCCGATTCCCTGAGAGTCAGTGCCGGTGACACCGGCAAGAGCATCATGGATGGTGCCGTTAACTCGGGCCGCACCCAGGCGACCTGGATCGCACCTGCTATCGTGCCGCCGGCAACGGCGCCAGTGCCCAATGATCATAAAGTCTCAGTGTCGGCCGGCCTGGTGACTTCAGGCTCGGACTACACGAATAAATTCGCCGATGGCGAGCCTTACAAGCTGACCTTTACCAGCAGCACCCAGTACAAGGTCTCCGACAAGAACGGCAATGACGTCACGTCGGAAATCCCTGGCAACGGCACCTTTGACTCCACCAAGGAAGGCGGCTCCACCGTGAGCCTGCGCGGCGTGAATTTTGATATTGCGGTGGATCTCAAGGATATGGCGACGGGGCCGGACGCCGATGCGCTGGTCAAGGACCGTTCGTTCAGCCTGGCCGCCAAGCCCGACACCTTCAGTGTTTCGCGCACGCCCAGTAATGCCTCCACTGCGCAGCTGACGAATGCGCAGGTGAGCAACCCGGCCACCTATGCCAGTACGTTCCCGGCTAACAGCGGGGCGGTGATCAAGTTCACCAGTGGCACGGCGTATGAAGTCTATGCCCAGCCCTACAGTGCCGACAGCAAAGCGATCGCCACCGGCGACACCGGTGGCGGTACGACCGTGACGGCAGCAGGCGTGACCTTTGATGTCAGCGGCACACCTCAAGCCGGCGATCAGTTTGCGGTCGCTGCCAGCACGGCCAAGACCCAGAACGCGCTGGATACCCTGAGCCAACTGCGCAAGGCGCTGGAGCAACCGGCCGACGGCAACCCGGCGGCGATGGTCAAGCTCAAGGATGCGCTCGACGCTTCCATCAGTAATTTTGCCAATTCACGGGCCCAGGTCGACAACGTGCGCGGTTCCATCGGGGCCCGCGAAGCGGCACTGGATATCCAGTCGGCGGAGAACATCAGTATCGGCACTGCAAACAAAAGCACTATGAGCGATCTGGCGAACATTGACATGGGCGAAGCCGCGATCAACCTCACGTTGCAGCAAACCATGTTGCAGGCCTCGCAACTGGCGTTCGTTAAAATCTCCCAGCTGAACCTGTTCAGTCGCATGTAATCGTCGCAATGAACAACGGCCTCCCCTGGCGACAGGGGAGGCCGTTGTCGTTTCTGGCCTGGAAATGTTGCCGGTTTTTGCACAAAGCGCGCAAAATTGAGTGACCTGTGAGTCATAAAGCGCATCTTCACTGTATCGTGTGAAAAGGATAAGTCGTCACAGGGCCTTTATCGGGCGGCTTTCAGCGAGATTTTCATGGGGTTATCCCCTTTATTGTCAGCACTCCCGGCGTAGTCCGAGGGGTGTTCTCCAGCTATTTAGTATTGGGAAGCCACAATGATTGGCATAAAAAGCATCGCCAGTTACGTGCCGGCAGACGGGATCGATAACTACGCCCAGGGTGCCAAATTCGCCAAGGATGAAGAGTTCATCATCGGCAAGATCGGTTCGGCGTTCCTGCCGCGCAAGGAAGCTGCACAGGAGACTTCCGACCTGTGCGTCGAAGCAGTCAATGCATTGTTTGCCAACAACCCGGATTTGAAGCGCGAGTCCATCGACGCGCTGATCGTCGTCACCCAGAACGGCGATGAAGAGGGCTTGCCCCACACCGCCGCCATCGTCCAGGACAAATTGGGCCTGCCGACTCACGTTGCCGCCTTCGATATTTCCCTGGGCTGCTCCGGCTACGTGTACGGCATCTACGCGATGAAAGGCTTCATGGAAGCCGCCGGCCTGAAAAACGGCCTGCTGATCACCGCCGACCCGTATTCCAAGATCGTCGACCCGGAAGACCGCAACACCACCATGCTGTTCGGCGATGCTGCCACCGCCACCTGGATGGGCGAGGACGCGCCGTGGTTGCTGGGCAAATCCAAGTTTGGTACCGACGGTTCCGGCGCGCCGCACTTGAAGGTCAGCGATGGTGTGTTCTTCATGAACGGCCGCCAGGTGTTCAACTTCGCCTTGCTCAAGGTGCCGGCACACTTGCACGAGCTGCTCAATGAGTCGGACCTCAAGGCAGATGACATTGATGCGTTCTGCATCCACCAGGGCAGCGCGGCCATCGTCGACGCCGTGGCGCGCCGCTTTGAAGAAGCGCCGGTGGACAAGTTCATCAAGGACATGGTCGAGACCGGCAATACCGTGTCATCGAGCATTCCGTTGCTGCTGGAAAAACACGTGATGGACGCCACCTGGAAGCGCGTGGCAATCAGCGGTTTTGGTGTGGGGCTGTCGTGGGGCTCGGCGATTCTCTATCGTCCGTGATGCTTTAGCGGCTTCATGAAAAACGCCGATGATCGAATGATCATCGGCGTTTTTTTTGCGCCCCCTTTTTAGGAGCGAGCTTGCTCGCGAAGAACCTGAGGGCGCCGCGTGCATTCTGAATGCCCGCGTCATCGTTAACGTTCTTCGCGAGCAAGCTCGCTCCTACCTGGGGGGGCGTCTTGAAGGCGGAGTTTTGGCGCCAGTAACCCGTGATTACTGGCGTTTCACGCCTCTATAAGCCGTTGAAATACAAGGGCTGGCACAGGGCTAGTAAAAAAAATCAAAAAAACCCTCAAGCAACCGGCTACCACGACGATAACTATTACGTAGGTTCTCAGGCCACACCCGGCGGTTGCCAGGGCCGGAAGCCGCAGTATCCATCCAACGAGGATTTCGTCATGGCTTTAACAGTAAACACCAACATTGCTTCCATCACGACTCAGGGCAACCTGAACAAAGCTGGCGGCGCCCTGGCCACTTCCATGCAGCGCCTGTCTTCCGGCCTGCGTATCAACAGCGCTAAAGACGACGCTGCCGGCCTGCAGATCGCTAACCGCCTGACCAGCCAAATCAACGGCCTGGGCCAAGCTGTAAAAAACGTGAACGACGGCATCTCCATCGCTCAGACCGCTGAAGGCGCGATGCAGGCTTCGACCGACATCCTGCAAAAAATGCGTACCCTGGCCCTGTCCTCGGCTACCGGCTCCCTGAGCGCCGACGACCGTAAGTCGAACAACGACGAATACCAGGCCCTGACCGCAGAACTGACCCGTATCTCGCAAACCACCACTTTCGGTGGCCAGAAACTGTTGGACGGTTCGTATGGCACCAAGGCTATCCAAGTGGGTGCCAATGCTAACGAAACCATCAACCTGAGCCTGGAAAACGTTGCCGCCAACAATATTGGTTCGCAGCAGATCAAGAGTGTTGCAATTACTCCTACCGAGAATGGTATCGGCAGTGCAGCTGGCACTATTACCGTGACCGGTAATGGCCAGGTGAGCAGTGCAATTGCTGTCCCGGTTGGTGCTTCGGCGCAGAGTATCGCCAGCAAAATGAATGGTGCAATTGGCGGCCTCACAGCTACCGCGAGCACTGAAGTTCAGATTGAAGTTGATAATGCCGCGTTTACCACGGGCGCTACACCTGCCGCTGCTGCCACGTTTTCAATGACTGTCAATGGCCAGACTGTCACAATGACGGGCGTAACTAGCCAGGCTGGCTTGGCTGATCAATTGAAGTCCAACGCCGCCAAGCTGGGTATCAGTGTCAACTTCGACGAAGCCAAGAAAACGCTTTCGGTCAAGTCCGATACTGGTGAGAACATCGAGTTTGGTGCTGTTGCAGCCGGCGCTGCCAGTGCGGCCGCTATCACTATCAAATCCAAAGATGGTTCCGGTGCATACCCTACCGGCGCAGGCACCGCTCTGTCCGATACAACCAAGATGACTGCCACCGGCCAAGTATCGCTGGATTCCTCCAAGGGTTACTCCTTGTCGGGGGATGGTGTTGGGGGGCTGTTCGGTGCAGCTGCGGCTACCACTGCTGCTTCCACCAAAACCACCATCGCCAATACTGATGTGACCAGCGCTGATATGGCTCAAAACGCACTGTCGGTTATCGACAAGGCCATCGGCACCATCGACAGCGTTCGTTCGGGTCTGGGTGCCACCCAGAACCGTCTGACTACCACTGCAGACAACCTGCAGAACATCCAGAAAAACTCTACCGCTGCGCGTTCCACCGTTCAGGATGTCGACTTCGCTGCCGAAACCGCGGAACTGACCAAGCAGCAAACCCTGCAGTCGGCTTCCACCGCGATCCTGTCGCAGGCTAACCAACTGCCATCCGCTGTACTGAAACTGCTTCAGTAATCAGCGCGCTTGGTAACTAACGGAAGGGCGCGTTTACGTGCCCTTCCGTTTTTTCGGTTTAGAGGAGATTGGACATGGACATGAGTGTAAAGCTGAACCAGTCTTATCCGCCGGTTGCCCCTCAAGGCGCGCCTCCCAAGGCAACTGCCGATCAAAACAGCAGCAAGGCTCAGGAAGTAGCGGCAACCGGCAAAGAGCCTGAGCGCGCGGACCTGGAAAAAGCAGTAACCGACATTCGCGAATTCGTCCAGGCTGCCCAGCGCAGCCTGGATTTTTCCATTGACGATTCGACCCACCGGGTCGTGGTCAAGGTCATTGCCACCGACAGTGGTGAAGTGATCCGTCAGATTCCGTCGGAAACGGCGTTGAAACTGGCACAGAACCTTTCCAGCGCAAGCAACGTGTTGTTTGACGACAAGGTGTGAGCTGGCATGAAATTTGTTGCTGTCAGGTCTTGAGGCGTAATAAGTCAAGATAACGGCAGCCACCGAACAGGAGATAGATGATGGCGGGTTCAACGGTAAGTGGTATCGGTTCGAACATCGATACGCAAGCGATCGTGAAGTCCTTGGTGGACGCCGAAAAGGTGCCCAAGCAGACGCAGATCAATACCGCGTCCCAGAAGGCGACCACCACGCTGTCTTCGATCGGCAAGATTCAGGCGGCACTGGATGCGTTTCGTAGTGCTTTGGACGCCATGACCAAAGACAGTAGTTTCACCGGATTGACCGGCTCGTCCTCGGATGAAAAAACGGCGACCATGACTGCCAATAACACAGCTTCGAACGGCAGCTTCCGACTGATCGTTGACCAGTTGGCCCAGGCGTCAAAATTATCCAGCAAGAACTTCTCCGGTGGCACCTCTTCTGTGGTGAACGCTACGGATAAGCCGACCACCTTGACCATCTCTCAGTCGGGCAAGGATTACAGCGTCAATGTTCCAGCCGGCGCGACCTTGCAGCAGGTGCGGGATTCGATCAATACCCAGTTTGGTACTTCCGGGCTCAGTGCCAATATCCAGACCGACTCCAATGGTTCCCGATTGATCCTGACCTCTACCACCATGGGTACCGGTTCCGACCTTACGCTTTCCGGCACCTCCGGCCTGGATGTGGGTTCAACGGTCGTCGATCTGCCCAAGGATGCGCTGTACAGCATTGATGGTGTTGCGTCTGTGTCCAAGACCAACAGTATCGAGGGCGCGCTCAGTGGTGTGAACATCAAGCTGGTGGCGCCTTCGACTTACAAGACGGGCACCTCTGGCGATAAAAACGCTACGCTGATCACCGTCAGTACCAACAACACGGCGCTCAAGTCCGGGGTCAAAGGCTTCGTTGATACCTACAATGCTTTGATCTCCGCAATGAATGCCGAAACCAAGGTCACCAAGAATCTTGACGGCAGCACAACGGCTGCGGCATTGACGGGTGACTCGACCATGCGTTCGCTGCAGGCGGCGATCCGCAATGAATTCAATACCCTTTCGGGGACTGGCACTTTCAAGTCGTTGGCTCAATTTGGCGTGAGCACAAGCTCTACCACCGGCTTGCTGACAATCGATGACAAAAAGTGGGACGCTGCAGTCAAGACTAATGCAGCCGACATCAACAGTATGTTCAGCGGCAAAGACGGCATGTTGGCGCGCATGAAAAGTGCAACGGATGACTTTGCCAAGGCCTCTACCGGGGTTCTGGCAACGCGTTCTACCTCGTTGACCGACAGTCTCAAGGACATCGCAAAGCAGCAGGAAACCCTGAACGAGCGCATGGAACTGCTGACCAACAGCCTCTCCGCCAAATACAACGCCATGGACACCCTGGTTGCCCAACTGCGCCAGCAAAGCACCAGTGTCATGACCACGCTCAATGCCTTGAACAACCCTAAAACCAATAACTGATCGCCACTCACGCAAAAGGCCAGGCAACCTGCCTGGCCTTTTCGTACCGAAAGACGACCGGTGTTAAAGCTTTTTGCGGCCCAGTCGACATATTGGTTACTAGAATCCTTTTCGCTGTCGCCTGTCACGAGGTAGAAACATGAACCCTATGCGAGCCCTTCGCCAATACCAGAAGGTCAATTCCCACGCACAGATCTCCGAAGCCAGCCCGCATCGCCTGGTGCAGATGCTGATGGAAGGCGGCCTGGATCGCATGTCCCAGGCCAAGGGCGCCCTGGCGCGTGGTGACATCGCACAGAAGGGTTTGATGCTCGGCAAGGCCATCGACATCGTTATCGGGCTGCGCGATGGCCTGGACGCTGAAAAGAGTGATAACCCGGCTTATGTTCAGCAGTTGGAAAGCCTTTATGTGTACATGACCAACCGGTTGATGGAGGCTAACCAACAAAACGACGCCGAGATCATCGACGAAGTCGCTCGCTTGATGATTACCGTAAAAGAAGGCTGGGATGCTATCGGCGCGCCACAAGGCGCAGCAGAATAAGGCCACGGGCCTTGAGGAACTCGTCATGAGCCACGCACTGCAACGCATTGATGAAACCCGTGAAGCCCTGGTCGACGCGCTGGCTGCGCGCAACTGGGATGCCATCAGCGAGCTCGACCTGGGCTGCCGCAGTGTGATCGATCAGGTGCTGAGCGAAGCGCCGGTGGATGAGGATGCGCTGCGTGGAAAGCTGGAAAGCCTGTTGGCGGTTTACCAGCAGTTGCTTGAGGTGACGACCGGCGAGCGCCAGGCGATTTTCGAAGAGATGTCGCAGATCAACCAAGCGAAAAATGCGTCAAAGGTTTACCATCTGTTCGGTTGAAAGGGCGCAGTTAATCCGAACGGCGCGTCATATATTTGACTATGCCATCATTTTTGACTTAACTAGTGCTGTTTTCAGATTTCAGACGTCTAGAAGGTAAGAAATCTTACAGACGTCTTGATTGCCCTCATTCCGGGGCAGGAAGTTTTACTAGGGAAGTTGCTATTGCATGTGGCGTGAAACCAAAATTCTGCTGATCGATGACGATAGCGTCCGCCGCCGCGATTTAGCGGTGATTTTAAATTTTCTCGGTGAAGAAAATTTGCCCTGCGGCAGCCACGATTGGCAGCAGGCGGTCAGCTCGTTGTCGTCGAGCCGTGAAGTCATTTGAAGGGCGCAGTTAATCCGAACGGCGCGTCATATATTTGACTATGCCATCATTTTT
>JACRYN010000136.1_pt1 | contig 14733 bp, 11 predicted proteins | sample 8023231 | NCBI WGS metagenome assembly JACRYN01 (sample SAMN15756473, study PRJNA655841) | gut metagenome | isolation source: fecal sample D84 from domestic dog with diarrhoea | host: Canis lupus familiaris | place: South Africa: Mmabatho, Mahikeng | collected 2019-09
CTGCCGATACAGGTCGACGAACACATTGACCTTGCTCTTGACCGCATGGATATCCAGCGGCTTGTGCAGGAAGTCCACCGCGCCGCTTTCATATCCCTTGAAGGCGTAGTTGAGTTCGCGGCCAGCGGCGCTGACGAACACGATGGGGATGTTCTTGGTCTTTTCGGTGCCGCGCATCAGTTCGGCCAGTTCGAAACCGTTCATGCCAGGCATCTGCACGTCGAGGATCGCCATGGCGAATTCATGTTCCAGCAACAGGGACAACGCCTCGTCGGCACTCAATGCCTTGAAGACCTGGCGATCCTCACGCTTGATCAGCGCCTCGAGGGCCAGCAGGTTTTCCGGCAGATCGTCGACGATCAGCAGTTTGGCCTGGACAGTACTTAACATGGGAAGGGTTCCAGGGAAGCCAGCAATGAGCCGATTCGGCTCAAGGAAAGAATATGGTCAGGTGTGTGCAAGGCCAGGGCCGCCAGGGGCATGACGGCAATGCGTGCCTCTTGTGGGTCCTGCACGATGGTAATGCCACCCGATTGCTTGACGTGGGCCAGCCCGCTTGCGCCGTCCTGGTTGGCGCCAGTCAACAAAATGGCGAGCAGGCGAGGCCCATACACATCGGCCGCCGAGGAAAACAGGTAGTCGATGGCGGGTCTGGAATGGTGCACCCGGTCTTCCTGGCTCAGGGACAGGCTGCGGTCCTGCTCTACCGAGAGGTGATAACCGGGCCCGGCAAAGTACAAGGTGCCCGCCTCCAGCGCTTCTTTGTCCCTGGCCTCCTTGACCGGGATGTTCAGGCGCCGGGCAAAGACTTCTGCCAGTTGGCTGCGGCGCTCGTCCGGCAGGTGCAGCACGGCAATGATCGGCAGCGCGAAGGTGCTCGGCAACTGGCCGAAAATACTCAGCAACGCCTCAACGCCGCCGGCGGAAGCGCCGACGACGATGGCTTCGATCCCCGAAATCGGGGTGTCTGGCGCGTCGCTCATGATTTTCGGTAAATCCGTTCCTGCTTGACCAAGGGCTCGAATTGCTTGCTGTAGGCGGAAAAATCCAGGGTTTCCTTGCTGCCCAGCACCAAAAAGCCGCGATGACACAGCGACTCATGAAACAAGCCAAACGCTCGATCTTGCAATTTTTTATTGAAATAAATCAATACGTTACGACATGAAATTAATTGAGTTTCTGAGAATACGCTGTCGGTCGCAAGGCTGTGGTCGGCAAAGGTCACGTTCTCGCGCAATGTCTTGTCGAAGATCGCGTAATCGTAAGCCGCTGTGTAGTAGTCGGCAAATGACCGTTGCCCGCCGGCCTGCTGATAATTGGCGGTGTAGGCGCGCACGTTCTCCAGGGAAAAGATGCCCTGCTTGGCTTTGTCCAGCGACGCGGGGTTGATGTCCGTGGCGTAGATGATGGTGCGTTCCAGCAAGCCTTCTTCACGAAGCAGGATGGCCATGGAGTACACCTCCTCGCCCGTGCTGCAGCCGGCAATCCAGATCTTGATCGACGGGTAGGTCTTGAGCAGCGGCACGACTTCCTGGCGAATCGCGAGGAAGTGCGACGGGTCGCGAAACATCTCGCTCACCGGAATGGTCAAGAATTGCAGCAACTGCATGAACGCGGCCGGGTCGTGCAACACGCGCTCTTGCAGTGCGGAAATGGTCGCGCAGTCGAACTGACGCAAGGCATGGGCCACACGGCGTTTGACCGACGCGCCCGAGTAGTCGCGAAAGTCATAGCTGTACTTGAGGTAAATCGCCTCGATCAACAGGCGCAGCTCAATATCGCTGCTCTTATCCAAGAAACACTGCTCCACTTAAATGCGTTCCATCTTCGGTAGCCATACGCGAATCAGTGAGAACAGGCGGTCCAGGTCAATCGGCTTGGCCAGGTAATCGTTTGAGCCTGCTGCCAGGCAACGTTCCTGATCGTCCTTCATGGCCTTGGCCGTCACGGCAATGATTGGCAGTTTTTTCCAGCGTGGGTCCTGGCGGATCAAGGCGGTGGCCTCGTAACCGTCCATCTCCGGCATCATCACGTCCATCAGCACCAGGTCGATATCGTCCACTTCATTGAGCTTGTCGATGGCTTCCTGGCCGTTACGCCCGATCACCACCACAGCGCCTTTGTGCTCCAGGGCGCTGGTCAGGGCGAAGATATTGCGTACGTCATCGTCCACCAGCAGGATCTTGCGCCCCTCGAAGACCTTATCGCGGCTGCGGGCAGTCTTGAGCATCTTCTGGCGGTCATGGGACAACTGGGATTCGACTTTGTGCAGAAACAGCGTGACTTCATCCAGCAGACGCTCAGGCGAGCGCGCCCCCTTGATGATGATCGAGCGTGAATACTTGCGCAGTTCGGCCTCTTCATCCCGGGTCAGGTTACGCCCGGTATAGACGATTACTGGCGGGAACGAGCAGATGTCCTCGGTGGCCATACGCTTGAGCAGCTCGTTGCCGAGCATGTCCGGCAGCTTGAGGTCGATGATCATGCAGTCGTAGATAGTGGTGCGCAGCAGGTCGAGGGCCTCCTGGGCGAAGCCTACGGCGGTGATCTCGATGTCATCGTCGCCGATCAGGCGGGCAATGCTGTCGCGCTGCAGGTCGTCGTCTTCCACCAGCAGGATGCGCTTGACCTTCTGGGTCAACTTGGCTTCCAGGCGCGCAAACACGTCCTTGAGCTCTTCGCGGGTAGTGGGCTTGACGGCATAACCGATGGCGCCCATGTGCATGGCGGCTTCGACGCGGTCTTCCACGGAAATCACATGCACGGGGATATGGCGCGTGTTGGCGTGTTCCTTGAGGCGTTGCAGCACGGTCAGCCCGGAATGGTCTGGCAGGCGCATGTCCAGCAGGATCGCGTCGGGGATGTACTGCTCGGCAAGGCTATAGCCCTCGTCGGCACCGTGGGCTACCAGGCAGTGGTAACCCAGTTCGTGAGCGAGGTCGAACAGGATTCGCGCAAAATTCGGCTCGTCTTCCACCACCAGGATGCAGCGGGTGCTGAACGGTGCTTTTTCTCGGTCGTCGGCAAAGCGTGGGATCAGCTTGGCGTCGGCCACCGGCAATGGCGACACCTTGACGGGCGCCGGTGCCGGCGCGACCACCACTTGACGCGGTGGCTCGATCGGCGCTGCGTCCTCGTCGCGTTCGACATACTGTTCAGGCAGTACAAGCGTGAAAATACTGCCTTTGCCCGGTTCGCTGGTCACACTGATATAGCCGCCCAGCAAGGTGGCCAGGTCACGGGAAATCGACAAGCCCAGGCCAGTACCGCCGTAACGGCGATTGGTGGTTCCGTCGGCCTGGCGGAAGGCTTCGAAGATGCTTTCCTGCTGATCCGGGGCGATACCTATGCCGGAATCGCGCACGGTAAAGGCAATGCCCTCCCCCGGCGCGCGTGACACCGACAGGCTGACCTCGCCCTGTTCGGTGAACTTGATGGCGTTGGACAACAGGTTCTTGAGGATCTGCTCCAGGCGTTGGCGATCAGTAAACAGCAGGGTTGGCGAGCCTTGCTGCACGTCCACCTGGAAGCCCAGTTTGCGGTCCATTGCCAGCGGCTCGAACATGCCGCGCAGGCCATCCACCAGGCGTTCGACGCTAGCGTTTTCCGGGCGCACTTCCAGCTTGCCGGCTTCGACCTTGGAAATATCCAGGATGTCGTTGATCAGGTTGAGCAAGTCATTGCCGGCTGAATAGATCGATTCGGCAAACTTGACCTGCTCGGCGCTGAGGTTTTCCTGGGGGTTATCTGCCAGCAGTTTGGCCAGGATCAGCGAGCTGTTCAGCGGTGTGCGCAGCTCGTGAGACATGTTGGCCAGGAATTCGGACTTGTACTTGCTGGAACGCTGCAGCTCATCGGCGCGGTCTTCCAGCTCCAGTTGGGCCTGGTTCAGCTCGATGTTCTTGCGGTCCATGGCGTCGCGCTGTTCGGCCAGGGTCTGGGTCTGTTCGGCGAGTTGCTCGTTGGTCTGCTCCAGCTCAGCCTGCTGGGTTTCCAGGTGGGCCTGGGACTCCTTGAGGATGCGCGACTGTTCTTCCAGCTCTTCGTTGGCGGTCTTGAGCTCTTCCTGCTGTACTTGCAGTTCTTCGTTGAGCTGCTGGGTCTCGGCCAGCACTTCCTGCAAGCGCTGGCGATAGCGCGCGGCTTCGATGGAGGTGCCGATATTGCCGGCGATCAGTTCCAGCAGTTCGATATCACGCTCATCCAGCGGGCGCAGGAAACCCAGCTCGACCACGCCATTGACACGGTCATCATCGCTGGTTGGCACCACCAATACGCTGCGGGCGGCCCCTTCACCGAGGCCGGAACTGACCTTGAAGTAATCCACCGGCACATCGTCCAGGCGAATCAGGCGATCGCGCTGGGCGGCCTGCCCGACGATGCCTTCGTCGCTGTAGATCGACTGTTCCTGTTGTTCCTGCTCGCGGGAGAAGCCATACGTGGCCACACGCTTGAGGCCGCCGTGTTCTTCGCGCACGTACAGCGCCGCGACGGCCGAGCCCATGTACTGGGCGAAGAACTGCAGGATATTGCGTCCCAGCATGTTCAGGGTCAGTTGGCCCAGCACTTGCTCGGCCAGCTCGGTCTGGCCATTGCGCAGCCAGGCGGTTTGCTCCAGGCGCCGTGCAATCTTCTGTTGTGACGCGAGGTTTGCGCTGTAACTCTTTGAAAGTGAAATTAAATTCTTCCTGCCGATGTAGGCCAGAAAACCACTCAGCCCCAGTACAAACGCCAGGTACAACGTGACACTGATCACCGTCGTGCGGGTAACCTCTGCGTTACGGGTGATACGGAACTGTTGTTCCATCGCCACCGCGTCCTCATATTCCTTGCGAATTTCATCGGTGAGCCGCTTGCCCCGGCCCGCCTTGACCGCGCCCCGGTAATCACCGCTGTTGCGCTGCAGCTCAATCATCGACTGTGCGTAGTTGTTCCATTCGGTTTGCAAGGTTTCCAAGCGCTTGAGTCGGTCGACCTGCTGCGGGTTGTCGGCCACAAGATCCTGCAAATTGCGCAGGTCGGCAATGATCCGCGGCTTGGCCACTTCGTACGGATCAAGGAAGTGCTCGTCACCGGTGATCAGGAACCCGCGCATACCCGTTTCCAGGTCAACCGTCAGTTTGGACGTCTCATTGAGGTTGTTAATGACGCGGTCGGTGTGCTCCACCCACTGGATCACCGAGAGCAAATAGGTAATCAGGCAGACGAAAAACACCGCGCTGAGCACGCCCACGCCCAAGGGCAGGGCCACGTTACGGCTCAGCAAGGTACGAAAGCTTTTTTCATCGACGGACGACGCGGGTGTCATGGGCATGCCTTGGCCAAATGCGGGAAAACCGCAAGTTTGCCCGAATAACGTCGCTCAACGCTATGTTTGTGCGTTGATTGGCAGCGGATGCGGTCTAGCTCATGGCGCCTGCACCTTGGTGAGTCAGCACGCAAGCGGACGGGACTTTTTGCGCCGCTAAGGTCACAATGCCAGCAATTGCTTCGGAACTTGCTGGCATTGTTATTACTCACAATCTAGTTGCCTTTAAGCCCAGCGCTCTCACTGTTCAGGAAAGTCCACTATGTCTCACACCTCCACCATCCTTGTAGTCGAAGACGACGCCATCGTGCGCATGCTGATCGTCGATGTCCTCGAAGAGTTGGAGTTCACGGTGCTCGAAGCCGCGGATGCTGGGGAAGCACTGGCGCTAGTGCAAAATACCGACAAGATCATCGACCTGATGATGACCGACGTTGGCCTGCCCGACATGGACGGCAAACAACTGGCGAACAAAGTCCGCGAACTGCGCGCGACCCTGCCTATCCTGTTTGCCAGCGGCTATGCCGAAAACATTGATGTACCCGAGGGTATGGAGGTGATTGGCAAGCCGTTTTCGATCGATCAGTTGCGTGACAAAGTCAAATCCATGCTCTAACGCCCCTTCCCCATGGTCCTTTGCAGAGATTAACGTGACGACCGGCCAATAAAACAGGAAACTCAGCGCCTTCACGCCACGCTCTCAGATAGCACTCAGGAAGGACGCAACAACATGATTGGAAAACCGACGCGCCTGCTGTTGGCGAGCCTCTCGATACTCATGAGCTCCGGCGCCTGGGCTGACTTCACCGCAAGCCCCAGCGAAGCCAGGGCCATTGCCAAGGAAGCCTACTTGTACGGCTTCCCGGTGGTGCAGATGTACAAGACGCTCTACACCCAGGCCGTTGATAAAGGCGGTGCCCACTTCAAGGCGCCGTTCAACCGTATCGAAAACAGCGCCCAGGTGCTCACCCCCAAGGACAACGCAGTTACCACCCCGAACGTCGACACGCCCTACTCGTTCGTGTGGATGGACTTGCGCAAAGAGCCGCTGGTGCTGACCCTGCCCAAGATTGAAGACAACCGCTATTACTCGGTGCAGTTGATCGACCTCTATACGCAAAATTTCGCCTACCTGGGCACCCGCAGTACCGGCAATAACGGCGGCCACTACATGATCGCCGGGCCAGACTGGAAAGGTCAGCAGCCGGTGGACATCGACCGTGTGGTCTACAGCGAAAGCAACATCGCCTACGCCCTTTACCGCACTCAACTGTTTGACGACAAAGACCTGAGCAAGGTCAAGCAGATCCAGAGCGGCTACAAGGTGCAGGCGCTGAGCAGTTATGTGAAGCAACCCGCCCCCGCCAACGTGCCGAAGATCCAATGGCCCAAGCCGATGGCGACGATGACCGAAGGCCCGCAGCTGTTTCGCTACCTGAACTTCATGCTGGCCTTCGCCGCGCCCCAGGACAATGAAAAAGACCTGCTGGCGCGCTTTGCCAGGATCGGTATTGCGCCGGGCGCGCCGTTCAAAGTCAACCAGTTGACCGCCGAGCAGCGCAAGGCTCTGGAAGACGGCATCGCCGATGGCCGCGCAGAATTCGCCGCGTTCAAGAAGGCCAAGGTCGACACCCACCAAGTAACCGGCGCAGACCTGTACGGCAGCCGCGATCACCTGCAAAACAACTACCTGTACCGCTACGCCGGTGCCGAGCTGGGGATGTTCGGCAACTCCAGTGATGAAGCCGCGCACTTGAGCTACGTCATTGACAGCGAGGGCAAGCCGGCCAATGGTGCACGCCACAGCTACACCGTGCATTTTGCCAAGGATCAGTTGCCGCCGGCTGATGCGTTCTGGTCGCTGACGATGTATGACGCAAAGACCAAATTGCTGGTGCCGAATCACAAGAAGCGCTACCTGATCAACTCGCAGATGCTGCCCACCCTCAAGCTCGATGCCGATGGTGGCTTGACCCTGGCGCTGCAGCACCACGAACCTCCCAAGGCTGAGCAGAGCAACTGGTTGCCGGCCCCACCCGGCCCGTTTTACGCGGTCTTGCGCATTTACCTGCCCAAGCCTGAAGTTGGCAGCGGCCAGTGGAAGCTACCAGCGTTGACGCCGCTTAAATAAGCTCGGCGAATAAAAAAAGCGCGACGGGCGATGACCCGCCGCGCTTTTTTTTTGACTCAGTGTTTTTTCAGTTTCACGTAGGACTGGTGCAGGTCTGACGCCCAACCGTCGATGACGCTTTTTACATCGTCGGCCTTCATCACTTGGGAGTCATTAGCCAGCGGCTTGCCGGTGCCTTTGCGCACCACTTGGGCCAGCACTTTATGAGTGGCGCCATCGATGAACTGCGCCTCGGTGCCCAGGGTGGTTTCCTGGTCGCGAATGCCGGTGCCCGTGCTCACTGCCGCAGCCACCAGGGCGACGGGAATAAACTCATATGGCTTGAGACTCTCGGTCTTGCTGCTCACGGCGGTAATCGCCGCTCTCACAACAATTACCCCTGGGCCTGGGGCATTGGCCACGGGCAGTGACTGACCCAGCTCGCGCTTGAGCGCCTGGTTGTAATAGTCATTGATGCCCCGCAACGTGCTCTCGGGAATTCGGGAAGTGGCCTGGGGCTTGGGGTAAAACTGGGTAGGCTCGATGTAGACCGCGGTGTAGCGGCTCAGGTCCAGCTGTGGATCAACCCAGCGCATCACCTCAGCCCCCGACGGTGACTTGGCTTCCTTGAGCTGGCTGTAGTTGGAAAGGAACCCTGAATATTCATTCGGTTGCACCACTTTGCTGGCGCAACCAACCAAACCGAGCGAGGCGACGCACACTGTGCCGATTATTAGCCTTAGCTTCATTAGTGAACTCCCTGGCGACCATCATCGTAAGAATGAGCTATAGGTATAGCCAATACTTGGGCAGCACACCTGATTTCGCTCGGCGCCAGCCAGTACATGCGTTAAACATTCAGGTCAGAAGCGGAAATCGGAATCCGCGATTCGCCCATATATGTTCACCATGAAGTCTTCTTTTTTGTCGCCATCGAAATCGAAACGCAAAAAGGTGAGATTATGGCTGCGATAATATTCGTGGGTGAAGGTGAGTCGAGGGTGGGCTGCGCGCAGGGCTGAAATATCCAATTTATCCTTGCCGCTGACGAAATCCATTATTACGGTGTTTGCGAAGCTGGCAGATGAGTCGTTCGCGCCGATAACGAAGGTATTTTTACCCGGCCCGCCTGTCAGCCGGTTAAAACCCGAGTTCGCCTTGACATAAAGAATGTCATCGCCCTCGCCGCCCTCCAGTTCGTTACCGACGTCATTGCCAATTAAAATGTCATTGCCCGCACCGCCAATAGCCCGTTCGATGGTGACGCCATTGGCGATCGAAACGTTGCCTAGGCCTCCCCCAACATTAGAGAAGCTGCCCGATTTCAAGTTGAGAACCTGATCTTGCCTGAAGGCGGAGAAATCGAAGGTGTCATTACCATCGGCGTCCCACACGCAAAACACCGGCAAGTCGTCGCTCGACTGCAGTTTGAATACGTCACGATCAGCATTGGAGTTAAAGCCATACGTCGTATCCCCGGTCCGCGTTTGGAGGTTCGCACCAAATTTATCTTGCGTGACTGCAATATCATCCATCATCAGCGCACTTGAATACTGAGTCTTATCACCATGGAACTTATTAAAGCGATGGTCTGAGCGGGTTTCCAGAAAAGGACTCCTTACCGTGTAAGCCGACGTATTTTCCGCGTAGTTGCTTCTCGATACTGCAGACGCTGGGTCAGGAAGACCTAATTTAAAGGCCACAGCCTTTGCAATGATGTGACGCCCAAAACTATTGGGTTTTACCAGCTCATCGGCATGGCGCTGGTTCAGCGATACCTGCACCTTGCCGGGCTCGTCATCGGACACGGGCGTATACCAGGGGGCCTGCCACTTGAAGCTACCGCCATCAACCTTGATCTGCATATGATGGGATTGTGCATTGACAGACTCTTTGAACCGAATATTTGCAGTATCGCTGAAATTATTCAGGGTCTCACGGATCACGCCTTTTTGTGCTTCTGTGAACTGGCTGGTCGTGCCCCCCGTTTCGGGACGATTGGCGAACTCATACGTCACCTCCGCAGGGTCCCCGGAACCCAGTGAACCGGCAAATCCGGCTGCACCTTTTGACCCTTTTAATACTTGGTCCATGGACAATGAAACTTGGCGATGTTTAATCTTATCGCCGCGGTCGTCAGCATGAGCAATTTCAACGACAGTCCTGTGTGCAACGCTGGTGGCGCATGCTCTTGCCAACGCAATGTTCGGATCAATATTCATGAGGTAGTCCTATGGGAACTTGGCATTTGTCTACTCGCCTGACGGCAGGCCGGCGACCTGCGTATCAGTGGTATTCCTACGCAAAACAGTTCCAAAAACTCACCTGGCAGCCGACGCCTATCTACCTCATGCTCCGCGACCCAGCGGTGGGAGCGTGGCCTCGGCCCTGGGCGCATCGAACGAAGGATGCTCTGATAGAAGGCGCTGCCACTGCATCCGAAACCAGGGCGTGAATGGCGCTCGGGGCTCTGCAAGCTGGGCCGTTATTTCGGCGCGGGTCAGCCACTTGATATCGCTGACTTCCTCTGGGACGGGCGAGACCTCAGCGTCAGATTGAGCAACCAGCACATGACAGAGTTCATGCTCGGCGCCGATCGAGCCAAACAAAGCATGATACTCAAAGTAATAGAGAGCTCGACACGAAGCCCAGACGCCTAGCTCTTCACGCAGACGACGAGAGGCGGCATCCAGAATAGTCTCTCCAGGTGCCGGATGACTGCAGCAGGCATTCGACCAGAAACCTGCCCAGAGCATTTTATCCGCCGCCCGACGCTGAAGCAGATGACGCCCACGGCTGTCAATCAAGTGCACTGAAAAAGCGCGATGAAGCTGCCCAGCTCCCAGGTGAGCATCGCGTTTATCGCACACGCCAATCTGTACATCCTGTGCGTCGACTAACACTACCTCGTGGATCATGCTGGATCTCCTTTTGTGCAATGAGGCGCGCACGCCACACAGTATCGAGCTAAAGAATTTGTCCCCAGGCACTGACCAAGGTCAACGCGGCGTCGGTGAACGCTGGATCGGCACGCAGCATGACCATGGCATCCAGCTCTGCCTGGGTGAGTAACCCAAGTTCCAACAATGCAGGCCCTGCCTGCGCGGTGGTTGCCGCCCAGAAGGCATCTGCCGGGCTGTTGTCGCCGATTCGGCCTTCGAGGGTGCGATGCCCCACGTTGACAAGCCCCCGGTCACGTAGCCGATCAGGCAGTCGATCGGCCCAGAACATGTCAGACCCGATGGACTGCTCCAACAGTGTGATTCCGGCCTGGGCTACTTTGCGCAACAACGGGTTCGTCGTTCTGAGGCTCGGTTGCAGGCTCACATCTTCGATCACCAACCAGCCTCCGGGACGTAACCAAGTGGCGGCTCGCGTCACTATCTCCTCGCGGTCAGTGAGGTGGCACAGCAACGCCCGGGCGTGCACCACGTCAAACGATGCGGCAGGAAAATCATCGGTCGTGACATTGTGGGTCATCACCTTGATGCCGGGGATATCGACCAGGAAGCGGGTATCGATATCCGTGGCGGTAACCGTTGCGTCGGGATATCGCTGGCTCAACCAGCCGGCGAGCGATCCGGCACCGGCGCCCAGATCAAGGATGGCGGGCGCGTCCGGCAGATCCAATCGTTCAAAAACCTTATGGCTTAACGGGTCAAAGGCGCGCTCCAGGGTTTGCAACCTCGCCAATTGGCCTGCGTGTTGGTCCGCGAGATAGCTGCGGGTGTAGCCGGGTTGCTCGGTGGAAACAGATGTGGTCAAAGCACGACCTCCAATTGATCAGGGCAGCGATTGAGAAACCCGCGCTCTTCGGGCTTGAACCCCGGAGCCCAGCGCAGGTTGGGAAAGGTCTGCAGCAGCATGCGCGCACCGATCGTGATCTCCATCCGGGCGAGCATGGAGCCCAGGCAGAAGTGGCGCCCCGCTCCGAAAGCGAAATGGCTGGTCGCCTGTTCGGCGCGCAACATATTGAAGGTGTCCGGGTCGCTGAACCGGGCCGGATCACGGTTGGCTGAACCGATCAGGCAGGCCAGGGTTGCGCCACCCGGAATTGTTCCCGAGGGCAGTTGCAGCGGTTCAGTCGCCTCCCGCAGCACAAGTTGCAATGGCGGGTTGCGTCGCAGGGTTTCAGTGAGGGCGTTGTCCATCAGTGCTGGATCAGCGATCACCGCCTCTTTCACGCCAGGTTCGCTCAACAGGTTGACAATCAGATTCGCCAGGGCGCCGTGACTGGTCTCGCTGCCTGCCGTCATCAGGATCGCGCAATAGGACCGTACAAAGGACTCGGACAACGGCTGGTCGTCAATGCGTGCCGCCAGGAGTTGTGAAATCAAGTCGTCCTTGGGTTCTATACGCCGAGCGTCGATGTAGGGCTGGATAAAGTGGTAAAAACTGTCTCGGTTGGATAACCCGCCAGTCAACAGTGCTGGGTCCTGACGATAGTTGCCCATGTACGCGAAGCCGATGGCACACCAACGCTTGAGCCGCTCCACCTCCTCTCGTGTGTGTGCCGGGAGGCCCAATGCATGAGCCATCACTCGCACCGGCAGCGCAGCGGTGAAATCGGCAATCAGGTCGACCTGAGGCCGGCCCTGCATACGCGCCAGCAAGTCTGCGGTCACTGCGGTGACAGACGCTTCGAGCGCCACCAGCGCCTTGCTGCGAAACGACGGGGTGAGCAATGCTCGGTGCTGGGCGTGTTCGCAGCCGTCCATGGTCACAATGGTGTGCCCCAGCAGCGGCCCAATCTGCCAGGTGTAGTTGCGATTGCTTGCCCCTGGGTGGGTCAGCGCGGCTTTGACATCCACATAGCGACTGACCAGCCACACATCGGTGGGCTCGTCGTACGCGATCGGAAGTGTGGTGCGTAAACGCTCATACAAGGGGTACGGGTCGATTTCGAACTGGCGGGACTTGAGGGTCGGCGGAGTCAGCGCCAGGTCCACTTGTCGGCTGTGCTGTACCGCGCAGCCATCGGCCTGTAGGTGATAGCGCGAAACGCTGCGATGCCAGTCCCCCGCCGCCCGGACAACCTGACGCAACCGGTCCGGATCGGTCGCAGCGCACGGCGGGTAATGGGCATGCTCGGTAGCGGCTGCCGTGAATTGAGCAACTGCCGTGTTGATCATCTGATGGGCTGCTTCTATCGCGCCAGGCCAGTCCAGGCCGGCGGTGTGCGCGAGTATTGACACCAGATTGAAGCGCTCGCCACACACCACATCTTTGGCAACCGAGTGGATATCGTTCGTCCACGCAATGATATCGGCAGCGTGCTTACGCAACCTGCTCCATGTTTCCACCTGCGCAGGATGCTCGTGCGGGTCCAGGGCTTCGGCACCATCGATCAGATCAAAAAAGAACAGGGCGCCGAAGGAATCCCGGCGCAACGGCAGATACTCAGCCAGGGCGAGCGCCGTATCGGTTTCTCGCATGCGTACCTGCGCCGCCTGCGCGCGCAGATGCTGGATTAAGTGCCCCGCCAGCCTCTGCCGCCAAGGCCCGCTGCCCCAACGCTGGGTCTCGGGCCACAAGTCATCGACCAGAACAGCCAGCATCGGGTCCTCGAACCGGTCGCGTTCACCTGACGGCACAGCATCGCCGCTGTCGGTCAACGCCTGCACGGCGGCGATGAAATGCTCCAGCGCGCCGTTTTCCGCCCAGGGTCCGTCATCAATACGGTCATCCAGCGTAAGCGCCCACAGGTACCAGCACACCAGAGTCTGCGCTCGGTGCGTGGGCGCCCGCCCGCACAATGCTATTCCCAGGTCGAGCAGTGCCGTGGTGGTCAACCGATGCGCGCCACGCCTGCCGATCAAACCGTATCGCTGCGCCCAAGCAAGCGCATGCGCACGCAGCCGTTCAGTGTCGGCACGCGGCGGTGCAACGGCGAAAGGTAGCTGGATATCGGGAATCGTGAGCGGCGCCGGTGACGAATGACTGTTGTGGCGGGTATCGGTGTCGCCTTCACAGTGTTGCGGTGCCATGAAACGCTCCTCTGGAATCAAACTTTCAGTAGGGCTGACCTTATTTGAAATCAAAAACTCTGGATGTGAGAGGTATCCGAAGGTCACTCGGCAATGGCGGTCTTTCGGCGTAGGGGAAAACGGAGCGTCGCCATCATGAGCGCTCAGGGGCTGCTCGGTCGTTCGTGCTGATTAGATATGGGGTTTTCAGCAAAATATACTGTCATTTCTCACAGGTATGGACGAGTCGCTCAGCACCGGACGATGACCGATCACCCACGTTGCTTGAACTGCTCCGGTGAATGGGTCGGCAACTGCGTATGACTCATCAGCCTCGAGTGGGTAAGGTGAAGGCTCATCCTTTTTCAGGAGCACCCTATGCGCACCATCGGCCTTATCGGCGGCATGAGCTGGGAGTCCAGCGCCGAGTATTACCGCCTTATAAACCAGCGCGTGCGCGACCGTCTTGGCCCGCTGCGCTCGGCGCAAGTGTTGATGTACAGCGTAGATTTCGGCCCGGTGGAACAGGCTCAGCATGCCGGGCGTTGGGACGATGCCGCGCTGATCCTGGAAGATGCCGCACGGCGCTTGCAGGCCGGGGGCGCTGATTGTGTGGTGCTGTGTACCAACACCATGCACTTGGTGGCACCGCGTATTGAGGCGGCGGTATCGATCCCCTTCCTGCATATTGCTGATGCCACGGCGGCGGCGGCTCTGGAGGCCGGGACCCTGACGGTAGGCTTGCTGGGTACCGCATTCACCATGGAGCAGGACTTCCTCAAGTCCCGCCTTGCCGCCCAGGGGCTTACCGTGCTGGTGCCAGACGCGGATGAACGCCAGGAGGTGCACCGAATCATCTATGAAGAACTGTGCGTGGGCATCATCAGTGACGCGTCACGCCAGGTGTATCAGCGGGTGATCCAGGCACTCGCTGCACAAGGCGCCCAGGCGATCATCCTCGGCTGTACGGAAATCTGCTTGCTGATCCAGCCCGAACACAGCGCCCTGCCGCTGCTGGACACCACCGCGTTGCATGCGCAGGCCGCAGTGGGGTTTGCCTTAGAGGCTTAGGTGTCTACACAACTTTGTGGTCCTTGCCTGAACGGGTATGTACTCGGTCTGATCCAACATCCTGGCGGGCGGTCAGACCGCTTTCGCGGGCAAGCCCGCTCCCACAGGGGATCTGTACCAGACGCTGATTCTGTGGGTAATGCATGACCCGTGTGGGAGCTGGCTTGCCTGCGATAGCGGTGGTTCAGTTGTAGATTCAGTGACTGACACTCCGCCTTCGCGCGCTTGCCCTAATGCCAGTCAGTTAAGAGCTAGAGCAGACAACCAGTGACTTGTGG
>JACRYN010000138.1_pt1 | contig 14588 bp, 9 predicted proteins | sample 8023231 | NCBI WGS metagenome assembly JACRYN01 (sample SAMN15756473, study PRJNA655841) | gut metagenome | isolation source: fecal sample D84 from domestic dog with diarrhoea | host: Canis lupus familiaris | place: South Africa: Mmabatho, Mahikeng | collected 2019-09
TGCTGAAAAGGCTGCCGACGCATAAAGCGACCCAAATAGAAGAATTACTACCACACCGCTGGAAATCCAACTCAAATTAAAAAATAGGCATGGGATTCAGCGGACGCTTACGTATCTGGCTGCTGGCATTGCTGAATAAGTTGATGTTTAAATTCAGCCGTGAAGGTTCGACGGGGCTTTTTTAGCGTTGCTGTACTGTCTATAACTGTCTTTAAATCCATAAATAGGTGTCCACTTAAATTTAGTGGACACTATCGCGGTATTAATGAGTTAGAAAAAGTGGGGTTCAGCGGACGCTTACGCACATTCCACAAAAGGCGAAAGACATGAACACTGAAGTGCTCCCTGCTGAACAAATAACCCACCCGACTTCTAGGGAACTATTTGCAGGCTTTATGAAGCTGGGACTCATGGGCTTTGGTGGCGTATTGCCACTTGCACATCAAATGGTTGTAGAAGACCAAAAATGGCTCAACACGGAAGAGTTCACGCACTTATTGGGTGTCTGTCAAATCCTCCCTGGAGGAAACATCATTAATATGGCCGTTGCCATTGGTTATGAGTTTCAGGGGGTTAAAGGTGCGATTAGTGCCGTTCTCGGGTTAATTTTTGCACCGACGGTGATTGTGATTTTGTTGTATCAGCTCTATGCACAATTTCAAAATATCCCCGTGATTCAGCACATGATACAGGGACTGGCAGCGGCAGCAGCAGGTTTACTGTTTGCCATGGGGCTAAAAATGCTGAAACCCATTCTGAAAAGTTACCTCACGATCTTTACTATCGCGCTGACCATTGTCTTTATGCTGATTGTTAAGATTCCCTTGGCATTAACGTTACTGATCTTAGTCAGCATCAATGTCGCGGTCTTAAGCTTGAAAAAAAGAGGACAAAACGCATGATTTTACTCACCTTAGCCATCGTTTTTACCCAGCTTTCTATATTGGCCTTTGGTGGCGGCAATGCCATTTTGCCTGAAATGCAACATCAAGTAGTTGAGGTGCATCGTTGGCTTACTGCCACAGAGTTCAGCACCATGTTTGCCATGGCGCAAGCGGCTCCGGGCCCCAATATGATGATTGTGCCACTGGTCGGCTGGCATGTGGCTGGACCTGCTGGACTGTTCGTGACTTCATTGGCAAAGTTTGGGCCATCTTCTGTACTGACTGTATTTGCACTCAAGTTTTGGAATCAGTTTAAGGATCATCCACTACGCAGCATGTTTGAAAAAGCACTGAAACCGATTACCGTCGGCTTGGTTTTGGTCAGTGCCTATATTATTGCCGCAGCATCTGCTCAGAACTGGTTACTTATCGCGATCGTTATCGTGGCGACGGGGTTAAGTTTAGTGAAAAAAATTCATCCACTGTGGGTCATGCTCTTCGGAGCAATGTCAGGCGCACTGTTTTTATAAACGGTGTGTCATAAAAGTTCGTGTTCAATAGCACATACTTTCTATTCTATTGTTACTTTTAAATAAATAGCATAAGCCTTAGATCTGATGCCCAAGATGTAAGGCTTAATTTCGTTTGGGCCAATAATCATGTGAAAAGAAAGCAAGTGTTTAGGAAATATTTCCACTCAAAGCAGTCATTAATTGCGCTGTATTTTTTAATTGCATTTGTTGTAACTCTAATGTGCTCTGTTCAGCTTGCAGCCTTAAATTCTGCGCCGTGACCACTTCCAAATAACTGACTAAACCTGCGTTATAACGTCGCATCACCACTTGTTCGTTTTCTTTAGTTAGTTGCAGTAACTGAGCTTGCTCCAGTTGTTGTTGTTTCAAACTTGAAGTTTGCATTAAAGCATCATCGACTTCCTTCCAGCCCGTAAGTACGGCTTGCTAATAGGCTGCTAATTTTTCGTCATAACTTGCCTGCGCTTGAGCAATTTCAGCTTGACGTTTTCCGCCATCAAAAATAACCGAAGCCGCTTCTATGGGCTATGGCGCATGGAATATTGGTATATTGCATGGCAATGTCACACTATTGGCTGCAGCATCGTATTTTATTCCTGTGCTTTCTGCTGTGGTTTCCGCTGTCATTTTAAGTACGCATTTAACTTTCAGTTTTTGGCAAGGTGCGTTGATGGTCTGTCTCGGTGCTTTGCTGTGCTGGGTTTCGACCAAAACCAAAGCATAAATGATTAAAAACAGCGTCTATCTTAGGCAAATTTTCAGCGCTGATTCTTATTTGTAAAACCAGTGACTGAATAAAAAAGCCAACGCATGTGATGTCATCGTTGGCTTTTTTATTGTTTTAAACAAAGTGGATGGATATTAGCGTTCTCGCAGTGCTTCTTTGGCTTTATTAAATGGTTTTATTAAATAGTCCAACACTGTCTTATGCCCCGTTTTAATATCCACGACTGCCACCATACCCGGTGTAATGTTAAATTGTTTACCCTGCTTATTGATGAGTTTATCTGAATCTGTACGGATATAAGCACGGTAATAGAACTGATCTTGTTTGACTTCGTCTCGTAATGTATCTGGTGAAATGACCGTCACTTTTCCATGCAAACCGCCATAAATTGAATAATCATAGGCCGTCACTTTCACCAAAGCATCTTGATCTGGTCGGATAAAAGCAATATCGCGTGGCGATATGCGGGCCTCAATTAAAAGCTGTTCATCTAAAGGAACGATGGTCATCAACTTTCCATTTTGTGGAATGACCCCACCAATGGTCATGACATCAATTTCTTTGACAATGCCCCGTACAGGTGACTTAAAAACAGTGCGCTGCAAGGTATCCGTTTTGCCTTTAATCACCTGTGCTTGAGTTTCAATATCAATATTGGCTTTGGCCAATTCTTCCCGCGCTTTCACATAATATTGATTGCGGATATCGTTCATCTGATTTCGAAGGTCATTGGCCTCTCGTTTCAAACGAAGCACCTCTACTTCACTGGCTGCCCCTTTTGCGACAAGAGGTTCTGTCATCGCAAGCTCCTGTTCCACCAAAACCAAAGCCTGACTTAAGCCAGATACCGAATCATTTAAATTTGAACGGCGAGATTGATATAATGCAGTTTCTTCACTGACTAACTTAGGTATTTTTAGCACATCTTCTGGAAATACCAAGGGAGTAGCGTTGACCTCCGCACGAAGTCGTGCAGCAGTCGCTTTTGACGCAATTAAGAGTGATTCTGACTCACCTACATTTGAAGCAAAACGCGTTGGATCTAGCTGTGCTAGAACTTGTCCTTGCTTTACAATTTCCCCTTCACTGACATACAGTTTAGTTAAAATCCCGCCTTCTAAGGATTGAATCGATTGTTCTTTAGATGATGGAATGACTTTACCTGAGCCTGTAGAGACTTCTTCTAATTCAAAAAACCATGCCCAAGCCAACAGCACAAGTAATCCAATACAAATCACCCAAATGAACTTGCTAACACTCGGTAAAGGCGGTTGAAAGTTGAGAGCAGAAACGCTTTTTTTACTAGACTCCGTTTGACTCATGACTTCAACACCTCAGCAGTTTTTTGTTGTTTTGATTGATTTAGAATCTGATCTCGCGGTCCATCCATGACGATCTTTCCATCATTCACCACAATAATCCGATCGACAAGCTCTAAGACCGCACGACGATGCGTCGCAATAATCATAGTTTTTGATCTTAACCAGTGCTTTAAATGATCAATTAATTGTTTTTCTGTGACTTCATCTAAAAATGATGTCGGTTCATCGAGCAGTAAAATATTCGGCTGACAAATCAATAAGCGCGCCATTAACAAGGCCTGACGTTGTCCACCTGAAAACCCTGTACCACCTTCTAAAATTTGAAAATCGAGCCCTTCCTTTTTAGCTTGGATAAAATCGAGTGCGCCTGTAATTTTTAAGACATTTAAAATTTCTTGATCACTGGCTAGAGGTGCTCCAAGCGTCAAATTCTCTCGAACTGTGCCAAAAAAGAGATGTGCATTTTGATTGAGTAAACCCATATCTCGCCTTACATCTGCAGGATCAATCAGTCTTAATTCCAGTCCATCGAGTTTAATTTTACCTTGTGTAGGTTCTTGCATCCCCGATAACAACTGTAATAAGGTCGATTTACCTGCACCATTTCGTCCAAGAATTGCAATTTTCTCACCAGGTTTAATGACCAATTTAGCAATGTGTAAATTGGGCTTTGCATCTTCATCGCTGTATTTAAAGCCTACATCTGTTAACTCATAGCTACCATTGATCACAGGACGATGAATTAAATGCGCCCGATCGGGTTGATCAACAGCACGTTTCATCAGTTCATCTAGACCTGTTTTTGCAACTTTTGCCTGTTGGAAACGCCCCAGTACACCTGTGATTTGGGCTATAGGTCCAAGCATGCGAGAAGACAGCATTGAACAGGCCACCAATGCCCCTGTTGTCATTTCACCTTCCATCACAGCAAAACAGCCCACTAACACGACAACAGCAAAGGTTAACCCTTGAATCTTCTGTGTCCATGCATTCAAAACACCTACCAACTTTCTCTGACGCATAGAAATATCCGCAGAAATTTCATTCATTCGGTTCCATTGATTTTGAAACCGAGACTCAGCTCTAAGCAGTTTAATATCTTCAATACCTTGTACCACTTCAACGAGCATGGCATTACGAATCGCACCCTCACGCATACCTTCTTTAGCCAGTTTTGCTAAAGGCTTTTGAATCAGCAAACCTGGTAAAATCATCAGGGGGACAACCACGAGCATGACCCAAAATAAATTGCCGCCAATGAGCCAAAAAATAACTAAGAACATTAAGAAAAAAGGTAAGTCGGCAATTGCTGAAATGGTGGTTGAGGTGACCAGTTCACGAACCCCCTCTAATTCTCTAATTTGAGAAATAAATGTCCCTGTTGATTTTGAGCGTTCTTTATTTTTAATGCGTAAAGCATGACCAAAGACCCGATCCGATATTTTTAAATCTGCTCTTTTACCAATAATGTCTGATAAAAAAACCCGTGCAACGCGTATCGAAAACTCAAAAATTGCCGCAATTAATACCCCACCTGCCAGCACCCACAACGTTGGGATTGACTGTGCTGGAATGACACGGTCATAGACATTCATAGAAAATACGACGGTTGCTAATGCAAGAATATTCGCCATTAAAGAGGCAAACATAATGTCGATATAACGTTTCCAGTCTTGTAATACGATGCTCCAAAACCAACTGGCTTCATAAGGCTTGATGTATTCATCAACCCGGACATCACTCACCGATTTTTCAGGTCGAATGATATAAACAAAGCGAATATGTTCTTGTAGTTTCGTAATGGTATATGTTTGTGTAAGCCCTGCGTCAGCACTAAATTGGATGCTGATATTGCCTTCTGAATCTGCTTTTTCAATTACAGCAACTTGTCCATCCGATAACTCGACAACAACTGGTAACAACCATGGGTTGAGTAAATCTTGACTGAATGGTACTTGACGTAAACTCATCCCCAGTTGACGGGTTATGAGTGTCAAAGTCTCCGCGATAGAATCACTTTGATTCCAGTTGAGTTGCAAACGAAGTTGTTCTTCTGATGTTTCAATACGATAGTGCTTTGCAATACGAAGCACTGCTTTTAGCCATGGTTGGTAATTTAATGAACTGCTCATGACACCACCTCAAGTCCCTGAATAGGCGTATTATTTAATTGATAAACAGCTCTACTACGGCCAGTAATTTCAATATATCGAATCAGTGCTGTATAAATATCATAGCGAGCAGCTTCAATTTCCTGAGCTGCACCATGTATTGCTTGTTCAGCATTGAGCAAGTCAACAACAGTTCGTGTGCCTAATTTATATTGTTCTTGATAGAGTTCTTTGGTTCGTTTTGTGGTTTCACGTCGTTGAGCAAGAACCACCATTTGCTTTTGCTTACTTTCCACTTCTGTCTGAATCAAACGAGTTTGATCCAATACATCTAAATAAACAGTACTGACTTGTGCTTTAGCTGCTTCCTCTGCATAACTAGCAGCACGGTTTCTCGCACTAATCGCTCCACCTTGAAAAAAGGTGCTTGAAGCTTCAAGCATGATAGAATTATAAAAACCATCATCTTCTTTATTATTTGGATTGCGCCCATTTACCGCCTGACTCAGGCTGCCTTTAATATTTAACGTTGGATAGACATTTAATTTAGTTTGTTGCTTCTGAAATTTCGCAATCTGAACTGCAGTTTGTGCGGCCATCATTTTTGAAACGTTATTAAAATCAATTTCATCGTATAACCCTGCTTTTTCAACTAAAAAACTGGGCATATTTATATTTACATTTGAAACGTCGTATCCCAATAAAGTTCTGAGTTTTTGTTGATACTGATGTAATTGGGCTTCCTGAACCACCTTGGTCGATTGCGCTGCTTCTAAATTTGACTGCGCTTGAATCGGATCTGCTTGGCTACTAATACCAGCTTGTGCACGTAACCGCGCAATTTCGGCGATACGACCAATACCACTAATTTGTTGATCAGCAATTTTTACGAGCTCTTCATAACGTTTGATGTTCACAATTGCATTGGCTACTTGGTATGAAATATCATCAATTTCAAGTAATAACTGTGCTTGGTCTTGCATCAACTTTGCTTGTTCGACAGTCACAGCACTTTTTATTTTGCCGAAGTCATAAAGCATTTGTGTCGCAGAAATACTAAAAACTTGTCGGCCACGCTCTCCTGTCGTAAAGTCGCCAGTATTAAATCCTCCTGAAATTTGAGGAAAATACTGTGATTTGACGGTATCAATGTTTGCTTGCTGCTGAGCAACTTCCGCAATGCCTTGAGTAATTTCGGGACGACGTTGCAATGCCTGCCGAATCGCATCTAAAAAATCCAGTTGGCTTCTTTTTGTTACAGCGACAGACCTTACACTACTACTAGGCATGTCAGTCGTCACTGCGGCGCTTATTTTTGGTAACTCTTGGACTGACGATGTATTGGTGAATAAACGATTAAAATCATCAATTTTAATCGTATTGGCTTGATCGTCAGGTTTAGGCTGCCATATTTGATTGATTTTACTTTTAACAGAAGATGGTTGTTCTGTATTGGCACTTGCAAATGTCACGGGAAACAATAGAACTAAACTTAAATATAAAGAGGAGTGCCAAAAACCAGAACTCTTAAGCATACAAATAAAATGCGTTCTTTTTTCGGCAATAGACCATTTGTTCATTAAAAAGATGGATTCAGATTTTGATTCAGAGCGAATCATTTCCTTTTTTTTCATTTATAAAATTTCTCATTTGCCAACATGCGCACTTGCTGTGTCTTCGGGTACTTTTTTTCTGTTAGCAATTTTTGCATGGCTTCTTGGCCTTGCTTTTTATATATTTTACAATAGGTTGCTGAAACAGCCAACTCATCTAATGCTCGCCACTCATAGATACTTGCATCCACAAATAACCCGTCTTTGGGGCTAGGAATATCGATAGCTTGCATAGCAAAATAGCAAGCTAAGTCAAAGTCTTTTTTTAGCCGATAGTAACGTGCTAGAGCATAGAGTGGTTCAGCGCGTGACTGATTTGAAATCCATGATTTTAAATATTCACGATGAATGATGACTTCATCTAGCCCTAGACGTTCAGCCATTTGCGCCGCCCGAAATTGGGCCATCCAGCGCTCCTCCTCCCAACCAACTGCTACAGCACGCTTTAAAAAATACTCGCGTGCTTTTTCAAACATCCCAGCATCACGGTAACTTTGTGCCAAATAAAAAACATAGCGCAAATTATCTGGCTCATCTATGAGTCCTTGTTCCAGCAAAGCAATATCATTGAGATATGTATTTTTATTTTTTGCTCGAGCACCATCATGCTGAACAAATATGTTCAAGCCTTCAAGTGTTTGCCAACGATGTAATTGCTGTGAGTGAAGATATTCATGTATGACCCCTTTCCAACTCCACTCTACAGTTGTAGAAATCATGGCATTACGTCGATAACGCAAAGCGCCATAAATCACTGGAAAATAATAGGCTTTCGCCGTAAGTGCAGGTAAAACAAAATCTTCAGCAGCTTGCAACTGTTCATCCGCATCAATGAATAAGAGATAATCCGCAGTAGGCAGATCTTTTGAGACTGCAAGCTGTAGTGCCTCTGTACGGTTGTACCCAAAATTTTTCCAAGGCCGTTCATATAACTGCCCAGGAATGTCTTTTAAATAGTCTTGAATAATGTCCTGAGTACCATCACTCGAACCGGTATCTACAATGCACCATGAATCTATCCAAGGTTTAACTGACGCCAAACATCTTAAGATGACATGCGCCTCATTTTTAACAATCATATTTAGGCGAATATGCTTTTTCATTTATTACTTATATCCAATTCATCAAATACATAGAGAAGAGATGCTTTGTGTTTAAACACACAAAGCATCCTTTTTTATTCCTTTCCTTCTGTTTAGAAGATGATCTGATTATTATTTAATAAGGTCTGAAGTTGATCCTCTGCTGTAGCGCCTAAACTACTGGCTGTAATGTTTTCTAGCACCAACAAGTCTGATTTGACAGTAAAGTTCGTTCCACTACCATCTCGGTCAATTGCAATCACTGCATGTCCATTTACATCAGTTGTCACAGAAATATAGTTACCTATATTAGTCGCAGTCTGATGTCCATCGAGCAATGCAGAAACATCAATTTTATCTGCCCCCGCACCAACCGTAAAATCAGTCCAAGTGTCAGTGCCATTACCACCTTTAGCATCTAAATTATCTAGAAGTTCATATAGCGCTGTGTCATTTCCATCTCCACCACGTAACAGATCATTGCCAGCGCCACCTGTTAATGTGTCATTACCAGCATAGCCATATAAACGTACACCTTCTGTTGCCGCAGAATGGTCTAGGTTGTCAGTGACATTGGAGCCTTCAAATATGAACGTATCACCATTGCTAAAACTATCGAGTAAGTTCACATCAATTAAGCTACCACCACTCTTCGTTGATGATGCACCTTGACTATCAATGGCTGTCATTGAAACTGAGTTCAGTACATTTGTAGTTAACAAATTACCTGTAAGCAATGTGCCATCTTCCGCACGCATTTCAACTGCTGCTAAAAGCTCATTGATAACCAAATTGCTAATCGTTCCACCATCTAGTGCCGTAATGATGAGTGTATTGCTATAGCCGAGTAGATTGAGTAAACCACCATCTGTCACTGAGGTACATTTCAAACCTAGCTCAGTAGCCAACTCTGTACTGACGGCAAAGTAAGCACGTGTTAAGCCAACATTAACTACAGGTTGATAAACCAATTCAACGCGTTGCAAATTTTTGTTTTGGTCGATGACTGAATAAGACTGGCGACTAAGATCTAGTAAGCCAAGTGCATCTACACCAATCAAGCCAAGAAGCGTATTGACTTCTAAACTAATTTCTGGCGCAACATTATTTGGATCAAAGTCTGGCTGATATTGATTGGCGTCTTCTAAACTACCAACTGTTAAATCCACGTTATATGTATCTGTATCACCATCGCCATCTTTAACTTCAATACCAATATTTAGCTCATTATCCGTTTTAATGGCATCATAAGTAGCTTGGTCAACCGTTTGCTCCCCAATCACCAATTTTCCAGATTTAAGCAAGTAAGAAATTAGTTCATCTTGAGACGCAAATTGCCCTACAAAGCCAGTTACACCTTCCAGAACAATAACTTGATCTACTCCACCATTCCCTGCAGTGCTGATGTGAATTTCTGTATTGCCTGCTGCTTCAACAAACGATACATAGTCCCCAATGTTGACTGAACTTGTCCCTACTCGGTCTGCATTTGGCAACAACCCAGATAAATCAATAATGTCTCCACCTTGGGCAACTGAACGAATATCAAAATCGATGACTGTATCTCGTGCAGGAGTAACAGTCGTGCCTTGGTCGCCAGACTCCCACTTAAAGACATCACGACCTAGGCCGCCTGTAAGCGTGTCATCACCTTTGCCACCAATAATAATGTCATTACCTGCACCACCATTAATTGTGTCATTTCCAGTACCACCGCGGATAATGTCAGCAAAGTTACTGCCAGTGATAGTGTCATCGCCATCTAAACCAAAGATTTGAACAGACGATGTCGCACCACTTTGGTTAAGATTGGAACCGTTATCTTTAATCACAGTAGTATTCGACTGGATTCCATCACCAAGTAGCCCTAACTGAATCGTTAAATCTTGAGATTCTGGAGCGCTTAGTGCCCCAGCCTGATCTGTTGCTTGTAGATTTAAAGTAGTGAGTAGATTCAAATTTGAACCAAGTAGATCTAACAAACCACCGCCACTATCTGTTGCTTCAACTGTCCCTAATAACTGATTGACAGCTAATGAGTCAATGACACCATTAGCAGTTAGCGACTCAATGACTAAGCTCGCTTTGAAGTTATTATTATAATCACCCGCAACAGCTGTAACTTTTAAACCTAACTCAGTTGCCATCTGAACATCATAATCAAGAACGAGTTTGCCATTTAATACCTCATTCAACAAGTCAGTTAATGGCTTAACAACTGGTGCTACTATCCCTGCAATTAAACCATTTGGATTTGTAATTAACTGATCTATAAGATCTGTAACACCCAAACCCTCCAAGAGATTAGCAACTACATCTCCTAACCCTAAAATATCTCCTGGAATATTTCTTAATCCATCAACAACGCTATTCAACTGCTGTGTAACCAATACATCTAATGCTGAGCTCAAATTAGAGGTTTCATATCCAACATTCACCTTGGTCAAGTTCTCATTGGTATCCGAAACGGAGAACGTCTGTGTTTGTGAAAGATCAATTACGCCCAGTGCATCCGCATTGATAATACCGCCACCAAGTAAGCCACCAGCGCCAGCAATGTTCGCCTCAGGCGCTTCATTGACTGCAAGACCTTGACCTGTAACTTCAACAGTATAATTTCCGGTGTCTAAATTCACCGTAATGGTTTCACCACGAGCAGTAGTAACCACTAAAGACGTATCTGAACCATCCACTACAGTATGTGAGGTAACAACACCTGAATTAGCAAAGTCATTAGGTGTTGTCACTGTCGTACCATCATAAGTAAACTCGATACCTTCAATAGTTACTTTACTGACATGTGCGCCTTCTGAATCCCCACCAAAAGTTTCAACAGCAGAGCCACGGTAAGTTTGCGGTACGCTGATATCGAGCGTATCTGCGCCTTGTATGATTTGCTGTGTTAAGTTAGCAGTGCTATCTGTCGCTGCAGTAGGCACACCATCTACAACGTCTAGTATCAATACATCATGCGCAACACCACCATCGAGAACAGGTACAGTAATTGTGATTTTGTCTGCACCAGCCAATGCATGATCCAAACTATGGTTTTGAACAATCGTATAGTCACCATTATTATTGATCGTGATACTCAACACTGGCTCAGCAAGACCTGCTACTGTTGCAACAAAAGGACTTGCTGCTGTTCCTGCCCCACTCCAAACCACAGCAACGCCACCCACAGTGAGTACAACTGGGTTACCGACTCCATCAACTGCCGTTACTGGCGCTGAGGTACTGTCCATAGCTAGGCTTATACCTGTTTTAACAGTGCTGCCTGTAACAGGTGGATTTACACCAACTCCTGCAAGTACAGAGTCATTCAGTACTGCTGGAATATCTAGGGTATAAGCCGCATCAGCCGTTGCAGGTGAAGCATTTCCTGCAGCATCTGTAAATACAGCCTCTACAGATACATTTCCTGCACTATCTGCAAACTGACTACCCGGAATACTGGCTGTCCACGTATTGCCCGTTACTATTGCTGGATACTCCGCTTCATTCACAGTAACTATGACTGTTGTAGTGGCTGCATCAGTTGGAATCGTAAGCGTTCCTGTGACCGTGATATTGCCACTCGCCTCGGTTGTGTCAACTACACCATCCACAGCAATAGGTGTATCAATTGAAACAGCACCTCCCACTGGCGCAGCAGTATCTATTTCGAAACTTAATGATGGTGACGAAGTCGAAGTATTTCCGTTGGTGTCCGATACCGTATACGTAATAACATAATCATTATCAATCCAATCCGCAGCTGGGGTATAACTCCACTCACCATTAGGCTGAACGATAATTGGTGTTCCTGATCCAGTGACTGGCGCCCCATTGACATAAAGATTAATGGTTTCACCTGGAACTCGACCAGTCCCTGTAATTTCAGGGCGGCTATCATTGGTCACAGAATTATTGGCAATATTTCCAGTTTGAAGCTCAACATCATCTACTGCTGTTGGTGCAAGTATTGGTGTAGCAGGTGGTAAAACATCGACAACAATGGCATCAGAAATTCGATCTACATTACCCCACTCATCTGTTGCACTAATTTCGATTGGGTTCTGACCTTCACGTACCGAAACATTGACATTTAAAGTTCTATTCGTAACTTCCGTCGGACTCAGAACATATTTGTCACCATTAACGACAACAATATCTCCAACTTGAGCATCGGCTCCTAAAGTAATTTGAATTTGTGTATTGTTTTTACCATTGAGTTCTTGTTCATTCAGCGTGCTGTTGTTATCTAAATCATCAGGGAAATCAATAGACTCCACAATATTACGAGCCGCTCCATCAATCTGTATATCTTTAGATGCATCATCCAACTCGGTCCCTGTATTAGATTTAATATCAACATCTAGCGTCTCAGTTTGTCCTTGCGTTACAGGTACCTCTAGAAATTCTACGTATTTTTGATCTATGTCTGCTTGCGTTACTGTATGTTGTACGCCGCCCAAAGAAACAACATCTCCTACGCGGACATCGTCGCCAATCTGCACACGAACATCGATTGTACTGCCCAAACCTAGCTCAGTATTATCAATAATGTTATTTCCATTCGTATCACTTATGACATTCACATTACCAATATAGTTTCCATCAGTGACTTCAAAGAATTTAAAGTCTACATCTGTCTGACCATCGCTATTTGAGGCATCAACACGTATGAAATTCAACCCGTCCAATACAGATACAGAAACTTCTATTTCTCCTGCATCAATATTTTGTTGAGTAAGCACATACGGAGTGCCATTTACTATAATGACATCTGTTGCCTTGGCATCTGCACCCAATCCAATCGTTATTGTATTTGGCCCATCTAGAAGCTCGCGCTGACTGAGTTTTCCATTTGCATTTGCATCGGCATTTAAAGTAATACCTGTAATCAAATCAGCTGATCCACTTACACCTGTAGCACCTGTAGCGCCTGTTTCGCCCGTTGCACCAGTTTCGCCTGTAGCACCAGTTTCGCCTGTGGCACCCGTAGCACCAGTAGATCCTGTAGCGCCAACCTCACCTTTCAAATATTCAGCCAAGTCTGAAACTGTAGAACCTACTGGTAATTCACCAGCATCAATCAATAATTCTAATACTGATTTACCATCCGCACCTGTTGCGCCAGTCGCACCATCTGCTCCTTTAAGGTAGTCAATCAGGTCATTCGTATCAGAACCCGGTGGTAATTCTCCAGCTTCGATCAGCAACTCTAGTGCTGATTTGCCATCTGCACCTGTGGCACCTGTTGAGCCAGTCGCGCCATCTGCTCCTTTAAGGTAATCAATCAGATCTTTCGTATCTGAACCCGGTGGTAATTCTCCAGCTTCGATCAGCAACTCTAGTGCTGACTTACCATCCGCACCTGTGGCACCTGTTGCGCCAGCCGCGCCATCTGCACCCTTTAAATATTCAATTAAGTCATTAAGGGTTGCATCGGTTGGTAATTCACCTGCATCAATCAATAACTCTAAGGCTGATTTTCCATCTGCACCTGATGCACCTGTCGCACCAATCGCACCATCCACACCTTTTAAATATTCAATTAAATCAGTAATGGTTGCATCTGCAGGTAATTCTCCAGCTTCGATAAGCAGGTCTAAAATTGACTTTCCATCTTCACCCGATTCACCTGTGGCGCCAGTTTCGCCCGTTGCACCAGTTTCTCCAGTAACGCCAGTTTCACCTGTGGCACCCGTAGATCCTGTAGCCCCAGTGGCACCTGTAGCACCTGTTTCACCCGTAGATCCAGTGGCACCCGTTTCACCTATAGCGCCTTTAGAACCAGAACCTGAATCATCATCTGAATCATTTGCTGCCCAAGCTATCATGCCTCCCGCAGCTAATGGAATTGCAATCCACGCTAATGCAGACATTCCATTATCATCGTAAAGTAAAGGTTCAATATCACTCAAAGTTGAATATGTTGCATTTATAGCATCGCCATTAGCGACAAAATCTACCCATATTAAGGCATTACTACCTTCTAAAACTAAACTATTATCCGATGCGAAAAAACCAACAATTGTTATAATCTCTCCATTATTTAAAATAACTTTGAGATCATTCCCTTCTTTTGAAAAACTCTTAACATCATCTTTATTTAGCTGAAGCTTGACTACCGAAGGGTTTTCTTTTGATAACTGAACTTTATTTGATCCTCCCATATTAGCCACAGCTTCTTTATGAGATTCCTTACCTACTATTGAAATTTGAGTAACCATACAAATAACCCTCTGAAATGGTATTGATTTGTTATTTCCATCCAAAAATCTCTGTACACGACAAATTTCACAGAACCCTTATCCTATCAGGGTTCTGC
>JACRYN010000100.1_pt1 | contig 14193 bp, 16 predicted proteins | sample 8023231 | NCBI WGS metagenome assembly JACRYN01 (sample SAMN15756473, study PRJNA655841) | gut metagenome | isolation source: fecal sample D84 from domestic dog with diarrhoea | host: Canis lupus familiaris | place: South Africa: Mmabatho, Mahikeng | collected 2019-09
CCCCGCATCATTTGCGCCCAACCCATGACAAAGCCTAAAATCAGGGCAGCAAGCAAATAAAACCACGCGCGTTTGGGTTCATTTAGACGGTATACGAAATATCCCACAAAGAGCGCAAAACCTGTCGCGGCATGTCCTCCGGGGAAACAATGTCCTGCGCTGGCTGATAAGTCCCAAAAGAAATCATGTGTCGTGGCCAGAGTCATGTCCCATGGGCAGGCATGCGCGGATTGTGATTTTAAAATCCCAATGAGGCTGGTACTGATGAGGACTAAGCCAATGAAATAGCCATTTTGCCAACGCTGGGGTTTGAACGTAGCCCATTTATATGAAGTGAGCCATTTCAGCAAATAAATTACATACACTGCGATGATGATGTCTTTAACATAACGGTGATTCAGTTCTGCTAAGGCCCAGTCGCGCTTTAGTGGAAAATGACCAGTTTGATCCATAAAGGGGTGAATCAGTTGTAAGTCGATGGTGCCCGCCACAGGGAAGAGCAGCCACAATATGGCAAAACCCAGCGTCAAAATAAAAAACTGAAGGATGAAAAAACGTTGCTGATCCGACACAAGTGAGGCCATGTTCTGAAAATAAGCGCTATTCCAACAGCGTCAGCTTAAACGAGGCTTAACATAAACGCTGTTTCATCGGCTTTAGCATGATCTGTACTTTGGTTATCGCTTTAAGGCGAATACAAAGTGTCGGTTCAGTGTTACATTTGCTCTCAAACACATGAGGTTTAAACATGTCGATACGTGCTGTTCTATTTGATTTGGATAATACCTTGACGCATCGTGGGCGAAGTGTTGCGGCCTTTAGTCAAGATCTTGCCGATACTTATCAAAGCCAACTTAACTGCGTTGATGTGGAGCAGATTGAGTCGATTGTGAATCGGATCGACAATGGTGGCTATCCCTTAAAAGAGTATTTAACTCATCCCAGCATCGGTGCTTCAGTGGCTTATGCGTTGCTACAGGAGTTAAGCTGGCAGGTGCCTCCACATTTAGAAGCGTTAAGCAATTTTTGGTTTGTTCAGTTTGGTTCCAGTGCAGTGGCGATGCCTGAGGCTGAACAAACGCTGACCCGTCTAATGCAAGCAGGATATAAACTCGCCATTATTTCAAATGGCGGTCATGCCACACGGCTGTCTATATTAAATGGCTTGGGCTTTCAGCATTATTTTGATGTGATCAATAGCTCTGGATTGTTTGGTCAAGCCAAACCCCAAGCTGATATTTTTATTGACACCGCACAGCAACTGGCTGTTGACGTGGAGCAGTGCTTATTTATAGGAGATCATCCTATTAATGATGTACAAGGTGCGCAGCAGGCTGGAATGCAAGCCCTGTGGCTATCTGGCTTTCATGTACCCTCAGTACAGATGTCTGCACCAAGTATCACGGCATTGTCCGAGATTTTCGATTATTTAGAGCGCTAAAAGCCTTTTATAATGTTCAATACGAATAAAAAAAAGCGGCCCATGTGAGCCGCATTAAAATGGAAATGCTTTAGAACATACTGTCATCTGAGTTGGCAGAGATTTTATGAATGGATAAATCGGCACCGCGGAATTCATCTTCTTGGCTTAAACGGATGCCCATCGTGGCTTTTAAAGCGCCATAGACCACCAATCCACCAATAACAGCAATACCACTAGCCAATAGCGTACCAATCAGCTGTGACATCATCGCAACACCGCCTAAACCACCGAGCCATTTTTGACCAAAGATCCCGACTGCAAGCCCACCAAAGGCACCACATACGCCGTGCAAAGGCCACACTCCGAGTACATCATCGATTTTTAGCTTGTTTTGGGTGTAGGTGAAAAGTTTGACAAAAATCAGTCCAGCAATGGCGCCAATCACCAATGCCCCAATCGGATGTACGACATCTGAACCTGCGCAAATTGCCACAAGACCCGCTAAAGGGCCATTGTGTAAGAAGCCAGGGTCATTTTTTCCTGCGAAGTTAGCTGCCAAAGTACCGCCAACCATGGCCATAAGTGAGTTAATCGCGACCAGTCCTGAAATTGCATCTAAACGCTGCGCACTCATCACATTAAAGCCGAACCAACCGACGATCAAAATCCATGAACCTAAAGCCAAGAAAGGAATAGACGAAGGAGGATGCGCACTGACACGACCATCTTTCTTGTAGCGACCATCACGTGCACCGAGTAAAACCACCGCAGCCAGAGCGATCCAGCCTCCCATAGCATGTACAACCACGGAACCTGCGAAGTCATGGAAACTTGCGCCGAAAGTGTCTTGTAGCCATTGCTGTAAACCAAAGTTGCCATTCCACGCGATTCCTTCAAAGAAAGGATAAACCAAGGCCACCAATAACACGGTTGCAATCGCTTGTGAGCGCATTTTAGCACGCTCGGCAATACCGCCAGAAATAATCGCTGGAATTGCGGCTGCAAAAGTGAGCAGGAAGAAACAGCGCATCAGGTTATAACCATGATCGGCTGCTAAGGTATCCCCAATATGGAAAAAATGGTGTCCATAGGAAATATAGTAACCTACAAAGAAGTAGGCGATTGCAGAAAGTGAAAAGTCCGTTAAAATTTTGCTTAAAGCATTGACTTGGTTTTTATGACGAACTGTCCCTAGTTCTAAAAAAGCAAAGCCTGCATGCATGGCAAGGACTAAAACCGCACCAAGAAGAAGAAAAAGTAAGTCAATATTTTGCATGTTTGGGTTCCATTTGAGTGCAAAATTTTGCAAAAAGAAACCCAGTATACTGATGCTTGTAATTTCGTGAAGATTTCAGCAAAAAGGAAATATTGATTAAGTTTTGCTTAAAAATAATAAGACTCGATATAAAGCAAAACTATGCACCATGATGGTGTTTGTGCATTGCAGTGGTGCATGGGTTAAAATATAAGTTAATATTAAGTTTATGAATATATTATGTTTATCTAAGTTTCTTTATTTTAAATATACAGGTGTATAGTTTATCTTTTGAGTGAAACCCAAAAAGTAGCAACACAAAAAATGATAAAAAAATTCGGTTAGCAGCTATTGTGAGCCGAGTCTCCGTTGCTTTGTTCTCTTTTGGAACGCACATACCATGAAATGTGCGTGCTGATTGTGCATCAGTGAAAGTTTTTAAACATGATTGTGTTTTCTCATTCTTATTTTAATCTATTGAAGATAAAACATGAATAATCACATAACTACATGTAATTAATTGTAATTATTGTCATATATGATCAGTCCTATTTCAGCATTTTTCATCTAGAACGAGACAAAATAGTCGGGCAATATTGGCTTTTTGCTGAAAAGTTATGATTACAGAGTTTGCACAAAAAACAAAGACAAGCAGGCAGAATTGGCATTTTAGGTTTTGCTGCTTGAGCGTGATTTCTTAGAGGATATTGGGGCGTTTTAACTGATATTTTTTGATGGATTATGATGAAGAAAAAAGTAATAGCAACATTGTTTGCTCTCCCATGTGTGATGGCTTGGGCCAGTAGTGAAGTAACTTCGGATTGGGGTTATCAAGCACAAACAGCACCGCAGTATTGGAGCCAGCTCAATAGCAAATACCAAACTTGTGCGGGGCATAATCAATCGCCCATTAATATTGAGCATGTGATTTCAGCAGACCTTGCGGCACTTGATTTTGATTATAAAACTGCTGCAATGAGTATCGTGAAGCTTCCTCATACTTTACAAGCCAATTTTCATCAAGGCAGTTATTTAAGTTTAGAGGGAGAACGATTTCAATTATTGCAAATGCATTTACACAGTCCTTCAGAAAATACGATCCACGGCAAAAACTTTCCAATGGAATTACATTTAGTCCATGCTTCTGAAAAAGGGGAGCTGGCTGTGGTTGCAGTGATGTATGAACAAGGGAAAAAGAATCAAGCACTTGATGGACTATGGCAGCAGTATAGGCAACCCCAGAAAGCACTCAATTTAAACGCAGTTAAATTTTTGCCGACACATCGCGAGTACTACCGCTTTAATGGTTCGCTCACGACACCGCCGTGTACTGAAGGTGTACGTTGGGTGGTCTTAAAAGATATTCAGCAGGCATCAGCACAGCAAATCGCAAACTTCGCTGCACTGATGGGATATCCGAATAATCGTCCTGTTCAAGCCACCAATGCGCGCTTGGTTTTAGACTAGAGCGGGAATTAAAAAAGCAGATCGTGTGATCTGCTTTTTTAATGTGGGATAACACGTCTGTGCTAGTGTAAGATCTTGTCTAAGAACTGTTGAGCACGATCACCGCGTTTGGTGCTAAAGAAATCATCTTTGCTACAGTCTTCGACAATTTTACCTTGATCCATAAACAACACACGGTTGGCCACTTGGCGGGCAAAGCCCATTTCATGGGTGACACACATCATGGTCATGCCTTCATGTGCCAACTCGACCATCACATCAAGAACTTCATTAATCATTTCAGGGTCAAGCGCCGATGTCGGCTCATCAAACAACATGGCAATCGGATCCATACTTAAGGCGCGGGCAATTGCGACACGTTGTTGTTGTCCACCTGAAAGTTGTGCTGGAAATTTATGTGCATGTGCACTCAGCCCAACCCGTTCTAAATAGCCTAAGCCTTTCTTTTTCGCTTCAGCTTCAGAGCGGCCCAACACTTTAATTTGGGCAATGGTTAAATTCTCGGTAATGCTGAGATGCGGAAACAACTCGAAGTGCTGAAACACCATGCCCACGCGACTACGTAATTTGGTCAAATCTGTTTTAGGGTCTTTGATGGGAATTCCATCGACGGTGATTTGACCTTGTTGGAAAGCTTCTAGTCCATTCACTGTTTTAATCAGGGTCGATTTGCCTGAGCCGGATGGACCACAGACCACCACCACTTCACCTTGGCAAATTTGTGTGGTGCAATCGGTTAATACTTGAAAATCGCCATACCATTTACTGACATTTTGGAGGTCAATCATTACTTTTTGGTCGCTCATACGCTTAACCTCCTTTGTAATCGTTTTACTGCATATGTGGCTAGCATACTGATGGTGAAATACACTAGGCCTGCAAATAAAATATATTGCGTTAATAGAGACATCAAATCGCCCCGCACGTAGTTGGTGCGGAAAAAGTCGAGTAGGCCAATGGCGTACACCATGGTCGAGTCTTGGAATAAGATGATGGTTTGCTGTAACAGCAGCGGTGTCATTTTACGAAAGGCTTGCGGCAAAATGATTAAACGCATGGACTGACCATAGGTCATGCCTAGTGCATAAGCCGCGGCAGACTGTCCTTTAGGAATTGATTGAATCCCTGCACGTACAATTTCCGAGAAATAAGCCGCTTCAAACAGCATGAACGCTACAATACTTGAGACCAAAGCGGTATCAATGGTCAGGTAACTTCCCGTGACTGTGGTGTAGATGAAGGGTACAGCAAAGTAGAACCACATCAATACCAACAGCAGTGGAATCGAGCGAAATAAATTGACATAGCCTTGGGCAATTAAATTCAGGACGCGAATTGAAGACAAACGCATCAGTGCCAACAGCGTGCCAATGAAAATACCGCCAATGGTGGCAATACAGACCACTTTTAAAGTGATGCTTAAACCATGCCATAGGGCAGGTGCAGATAACTGCAAATCATGGGTAAATGCGGTGAGCCATTCCATTATTTAGCTCCTGCAATTAAACCTGGGACACGTAAGCGTTTTTCAAGCAGCGTCATTAAGGTAATTAGGCACACGTTGATAACGATGAAAATAATCGTGACATAGGTATAGATTTCGATGGTGTTCTGTGTATATTCGCTGATGGTTTTCATCTGAGAAATAATCTCGGAGACCCCAACCAAAGAGGCCACAGAAGTATTCTTGACGCAGTTGGTCAACTCTGAGCTCAGAGGCGGCAAAATCGTACGGAAGGACTGCGGTAAAATGACATAGCGGTATAGCTGTGCGGTACTAAACCCCATGGCATAACCTGCATTGACCTGTCCTGTCGGTAAGGCTTCAATACCTGTGCGGACTTGTTCGCAGACACGTGCTGCGGTAAACAGTCCAAGACCAATACTGGCTGAAATCAGCGCTGTTGTTCCTGCACTTAAATCATTAATCCACCATGACTTAATCGGACCAGGTAAGAAATTCGGCACCACATAAAACCAAATAAATAATTGGATCAGTAGCGGTACATTACGAAAAATGGTGACGTAGCCAGTGCCGATAGCACGTGCGGTTTTATTGGGAAGCGTGCGCATAATGCCGAGAATACTTCCGAGCACCATTGCAATGCTCCAAGCCACAATGGCAATAACAACCAGCCAGCCTAAACCAATCAAAATCCAACTGAGATAGGTGCTATCTCCGACGCCTGTGGATTGCCAAAGGACGCCCCAGTTCCAGGTATAATTCATGACAATCCCCTAAAATAGGTCAGGCAAAGAAACTTTGCCTGAGTGAACATTAATCTTTCCTTTATCGTTTACTGATCACGGTCATGTGGATTTTCAATTAAGGCTTTAAGTTGGTCTGACATAGCAAAGTTCAGGTTAATGTTTTTCGGTGGAATTGGTTGTTCAAACCATTTGTTGTACATCTTGTTAATTTCACCTGAGCTATAAGTGGCTTTAATTGCATCATCAACCACTTGCTTAAAGCCTGTGTCACCTTTACGCAACATACAGCCATAAACTTCTTGAATTGGTGCTGTACCGACAATGTGCCACTTGTTTGGATCTTTAGCTTTCGATTTTTCTCCAGCAAGTAAAATGTCATCCATCATAAACGCAGCAGCACGACCACTCTGGAGCATCAAGAATGATTCAGCATGGTCTTTGGCAGAAATCACTTCACCAATACCGAGTTCTTTTTCATGCTGACGGATATAGCGTTCAGAGGTTGTTCCTGCTGTCGTTACTAATTTTTTGCCTTTTAAGTCAGCAAAGTCCTTCACGCCTGAATCGGTTGCAGTAAGTAAACGTGAACCCACTTCAAAGAAGCCCACAGAAAAATCAACTTGTTGCTGGCGTTCTTTGTTGTTTGTAGTTGAACCACATTCAAGATCGACTGTGCCATTTGAAACCAATGGAATACGGTTTTGGCTGGTGACTAAGTTATAGCGAACTTTTAAATCAGGCATATTTAGCTTTTGTTTAATAGCTTCAACCACTTTGAGCTGTAAATCATGTGCATAACCGACAGGTTGATTTGGATTGTCTGCGATATAGGAGAATGGAATAGAGGAGTCACGGTAACCTAAAACAATGGTTCCTGATTTTTTAATCTTATCTAAAGTGCCTGACTGTGAAGCATCTGCGCCAGTGCTAGCTGCATCCGTTGCAGGTGCTTTGTTGTCGCTACATGCACTGAGGCTCAGCGCAAGTGCACTTGCACAAAATAGGGCAGAAAGATTACGTTGCATGGTCATGTACAAACTCCTTTTGTTTGCAGCATCAATTGCATTGTTTTTATCAAAAACGTCAGAATCGGGTTAAAGCTTTATTCTGTGCAAAAGATGTTCTTTTTATGGTATTTTTTTACAGCTTAGTCTGCATCTTAATCGAGATTGCTTTTGCTGCTCAAGAGGGATTTTTAATATTTTGTTAATAATGCTTTAAATAAGTGCATCGCTATATTCCTCTGATATTAAAAAGAAAATTATGCATAATGCGTGCCATTTCAAGTTTTCTAATTCATTTTATTAGGCTAATGTCTAATGCCACAGGGTTGGCTATGCGTTTCGTTATGGATGCATGATAGAATGGATTTTTTTTCGTGTAGAACATGCTAAAACTGCAATAGCAAAGAAAAGTGCTTTATTTTGAAGATGATCCGTTTTATGACGCAGTATATAAAGGTCAGTTAGATTCGGTTTACTGTCCTACACTTTCCGCAGGGGATTAAAAACTAAAAAATAAAAGCGACTGTACGTTATGAACAAATGATAGGGCACAATCGCAATGAGAGGATATGAGCAGATGTGTATCAAGAAGTGCTTAGTGCACAAACATATCCATATATTCACGGATTTCAGAAATAGCCGTTTCAATATCAGTCGTCAGCCATGTTGGCTCAAACAGTCCAATATAGTGATCTAAACGGTCTTGAGGTACAACTAAACGCACTGGACATTCTTCTTCCAGTAAGCGCCAAGGAATGATGGGTGTTTCATTATCTAAAAAGGCTTGCACATTTCGAATGTCAATAATCATGGCATTGACACATTCAGGAAAAGGCATCACTGAAAACTCTTCAGTACGACGACGGAAAAACTCCAGATCACCCCATTTTAAAATATAACTAGGCTTAGAAAATTCAATAATACCAATAAGATGTTGGTCTCGCGTGTAGTGCAAATGACATTGGTGCGTAACATCAGTGTCTAAATCAAGCGTTACACTTTGTTGACGATATGCCATAAAGTCCAAAAACAGCTAAAACAAGGTGCATAATTATAGCGCAAATTCATTTAAAGAACGCTGTTCGCCAGACTCTTTTTGTTTATGTCTAGGTAAAATACTTTTTATATGACTTTTAACACTAAATTGATTGATGAGCGACTGTTTTTAAAACATTAAAAAATAATAGCTTAGATTAAAATAAAGCGTTTGTTTACTATCTCACTATGCTTTGAAACACAATGCTACACAAGCAGTTGTTAGTATGAAAATTCGACAACTTGATAATAGAAAATTGAGGGGGAACATATGCCACATGATTTCAATAAACCGTCCCATGTACAAACGCCAGAGGAGCGGCAGAAGAAAAAACGCGTGCCCTTGTATATATTGGCATTGGTCGGAATTTTCTTAATCGCATTATTATTTTATATGTTTGCAGATACCAAGCCAAATCCGACTGAGGCGCCTCCAGGTCATCCGAATCCGAGCGCAGAGCCTGCAACACCGAATAATAGCACCACTGCAACAGCAGGTGACGAAGCGGTAGCCACCGATAGCAATACGGCGACTGCAACTGACCGCTAAATGTGACTAAAGCCCTTGTAATGTACAGGGGTTTTTTCTTTAGCAGTCATCAAAAGGTATTCCATTTCTCATTCATACCTCATGGCAGACAATCACTTCAAAACTAAAATCTGTAGTTGAGCAAAGGTCGCTGTGATGTAGACACAACAAGAGGGAGAACAAAATGAATGATTATGTAGGGCATCAGGGTCGATTTGATGCGATGTATTATTGGGACCAGTTTCACCCAATCCTGTCCGCAATCGCCATCCTGATCATTGGTTGGATTATTGCATTATTGATTGCAGGTGCTGTGAAAAAGGTTTTAACCAAACTCGGGACCAACCAAAAACTTTCCAGTGCTACTGGCCATCGCTCGAATATTGAAAATATTATTTCTCGAGTTGTGTTTTGGCTCATCTTGATTATTGCGGTGATCGGTGCACTCAATGTTCTCAATCTCACCAGTGTAAGTGGGCCATTTAGTAATATGGTTCAACAGTTCTTGTTGTTTATACCACAATTGTTGGCTGCTGTTGCTGTGGGCTTTATTGGCTGGATTGTGGCAAAGCTGGTCAAAGTGGGTTTACAAAAAGGATTGGATCGAACTCAGTTAGATGAAAAACTCAGTCAGGATGTCGGAGTCAGTACGCTGAGTCAAAACATCAGTGAAATTGTCTATTGGTTGATTTTATTACTATTCTTACCCATTGTTTTGTCGATACTCGGTCTGACTGGGCTGCTCTTTCCGATCCAAAATATGGTCAATGAAGCCGTACTGTATCTACCAAATATCTTTATTGCGGGTGTAATTGTTTTTGCAGGTTATATTCTAGCCAAAATTGTACGGGGCATTATTGAGGGCTTATTGAGAAGCCTAGATGTACAAAAACAGGTTGAAAAAGTAGGACTGTTTAAAAACTCAGATTTGGCTAAAGTGCTCGGATCTTTTGTTTTTGCAATGGTTATTATCACAGCGCTGATTATTGCGTTTGAAGCTTTAGGCATTGATGCAATTTCTCAACCAGCGACGGCCATGCTGTATGAAATCATGAATGCAATTCCGCACATCATTGCAGCGGCATTAATTTTAATTTTGGCCTATGTGGTGTCACGTTTTGTCGCAAGTCTTGTGGTTGAAGTCTTGTCGGGAACAGGTGTAGATGACATTCCAAACAAAGTTGGCTTGCAACGTTTCTTAGGAAACACCAAAGCATCTTGCGTTGTGGGTTATTTTATTGTGTTCTTTACCATGCTATTTGCGGTCTCTGAAGCAGCAAATCGACTCGGCTTTGAACAGATCAGTGGTCTGATTGCGATGTTTATCCAGTTTGGTGCAAACATCCTATTAGGTGCAGTCATTCTGGGCGTGGGCTTCTGGCTGGCGAACTTGGTTGCTCAGGTGATTGAGCGTGGTGAATACAACAGCTCTCGTTGGGTAGCGAACATTGTACGTGTCTTGATCATTGGCTTAGTATTGGCGATGGGCTTGCGCGCCATGGGTATCGCAGACTCGATTGTGAACTTGGCCTTTGGCTTAACGCTGGGGGCAGTTGCCATTGCTTTTGCACTGGCTTTTGGTCTAGGTGGGCGTCAACCTGCGGAACGGGTTTTGACCGACTTGTTAGATAAAGCCAAAAAAGAAGGTACACAGCCGAATCCACTTTATCAGGCCAAAGCTGATAGCACGCAGTCCGCACAAGGCAAAGAAGAGCATGCCTCACTGAAAGAGCAAATGGATACACCAACGGTTGCAGAGGAATATCAACATGCAGATGATATTCCAACTACAGCAGAGGTCGATCCTGCACATAAACCTTTAAATAAACCTTTTGGTTCAACGGGTGAGGCCGAACAAGATATTGATGTTCACCCCAAAGATCCAGACTAAATTAATCACACTAAACACCGACCGCTGATGGCGGTTGGTGTTTTTTATTGGAGTAAACTGATGTCAAAAAAAGCCCCAAATAAATATTTTGCCCCAATCATCATTGCAGGTATTACGGCTGGATTTTTTGTGAGTGCTTATAAATTTGTCTTTGCAAAACCCAAGACCAGTGAGATAAAGCAGACCAATGCTGAAAGAATACCGACTGTGGCAACTGAAGGCCGTGATGCGGATGAAACTGATGAAAAATAATACAAAAGTCTATAGTGTTGAATGAACTTTAATTTGGTATGTTTAATGCATATGGAATATGGATATTTCATAAATTAGAAATACTTAAATGCCTATACTTTTATTATAGCTGCATGGACATTTCACGATTTATTTTTATAAATTGCAGTTTAAAAAGGAAAAAACAGATGATCCAAATATTAAAAAAAACTTTGATGGCGAAACGTTCAGTAATCCAGCCGAGTCATGTCCATATTGCCATTGCGAAAATGGACTTATCACTTGCCCGTCAGCGGAAGCAAAAGCAGTGCGTACTGCTACGCACTGCTTATTTAGAATAATTTATCATTTAAGCAGATGGTTTAGACATATTCTGATGCGGCATGCGCAGATGACCATGCCCATTGGAAGTTAAAACCACCCAAATGTCCTGTCACATCCAATATTTCACCGACAAAGTACAAGCCTTTTTGCTTTTTACTTTCCATGGTTTTCGATGAAACTTCAGTGGTGTCTACACCGCCTAAAGTCACCTCAGCAGTACGGTAGCCTTCAGTTCCTGATGGTTTGACTTCAAACGCATGCAAGCGTGTTGCAATGTGCTCCAGTTTTTCATCCGACAGTTGGCCAATCGCTGTTTCAGCCAGTTCAGGCCAAATGAGATTTTGCAGTTCAACCACCACACTTTTTGGAAAGTGTTCACCAAGTAAAGTGCGAAGTAGGGCTTTGGGTTGACTGTGTTTCTTGGCTTTTAAATAGTCGTGCAAATCCACACTTGGCAAGAAGTCAATTTTGAAGCTTTGTCCTACATCCCAATAATTCGACAGTTGTAGCGAGCTTGGCCCACTGAGCCCACGATGGGTAAATAAAAGAGCTTCGGTGAAAGCGTTTAAGTCATTCGATAAAGTGGCATCGACCGCATTGCCACTTAAGCGTGTGGTCACTTCTTTAAAACTATCTGAAAAGGTGAAAGGTACTAAACCTGCGCGAGTTGGATAAACATGATGACCAAATTGCTTTGCAATTTCATAGCCAATCCCTGACCCCCCTAAGGTCGGAATAGATAAACCACCTGATGCAATGACTACAGATTCGGTTTCAAAATAACCCAGTGTAGTGGCAATTTGAAAACCTTGCTCATCGAGTGCGGTGATGGCTTTTACTTCACAGTTGGTTTTAATGTCGACCAAACCTGTTTTTTCACACTCGCTCAATAGCATGGCTAAAATTTCTTTGGCACCTTTTAGGGTGAAAAGCTGACCGTGTTTACGCTCTTCATATTCAATGCCGTACTCACAAACCATCCCAATAAAGTCCCAATTGGTATAGCGAGTTAGAGCTGAAATCACAAAGTGTGGATTATGTGAAATAAAGTTGCTTGGTTCGACATAGAGGTTGGTGAAGTTACATTTATCCCCACCCGACATGAGAATTTTTTTGCCGACTTTATTGGCTTTTTCTACCACCACCACTTTACGTCCGCGTTGAGCTGCCATATAGGCTGTCATTAAGCCAGATGCACCTGCACCTAAAACTAAGACATCATATTGATTTGCGGACATGACACACTCACGGGAGAATAAAGCAGGGCATTATAGACCATCTTTTTTGCTTTTTCAGGACTATCTAAAGCGCGGCTAAACGACCTTGTAGCCCACCTGAATGAATCACCAAAATACGATGATCTTTGGGGAATGTACCTTGTTGAATTAAATCGGTTAAGCCCAACAGCATTTTGCCTGTGTAAATCTGTTCCAGTGGAATGTCATATTGCTGTTCAAAAGCATGAATAAACTGCAATAACTCAGTATTAGTTTTGGCATAACCACCACAGCAATATTGATCGGTAATTTGCCAATTTCGTTTTTCAGTCAGTTGCTGTAGTTCTCGACTCAAAAAATCACCTTTGAGCGCGGAGAAACCCAAAAGGTGTTGCTGTGAATGACTGGCTTCAATCAGACCCGCAATGGTGCCACCTGTACCGACTGCGCAGCAAATCAGATCGAAATTTTGTCGATCCATATCAGAGAGAATTTCTGTGCAGCCTTGAATGGCAAGGGGATTGGTTCCCCCTTCAGGAATCACATAATACTCAGGGTAATCTTGTTGTAACTGTGCTAAGTAGGCTGGGCTTTGCTTTTGCCGATAGGCTTCTCGTGTCACAAACTGCAACTGCATGCCGAATTGCTGTGCTGTATTTAAGGTTGTATTTAAAGGTTTACTGGCCAGTTCTTCGCCCCGAATAATGCCTAGACTCTCAAAACCCAATAACTGTGCTGCATAAGCCGTCGCGGCAATATGATTGGAATAGGCACCGCCAAAAGTCAGCAGTTTTTTATAGCCTTGTTGCTGTGCCGCCAACAGATTGTATTTCAGTTTAAAAAATTTATTGCCTGAGATTTGCGGATGGACTAGGTCTAAACGTTTGATGCTGATCTCAAATCCTTCGACAGTAATCTGCTGATAAGGAATGGTTTGGGCAATCTGGTTAAACATAGGATTTTTATCAATTTGGCTCAAGGCATAGTGTAAGTGAAAAGTCGTGGTTTCTGCACAGAATTAACGCTGTGCAGAGTGGGTATCGACCGAACTAATCACCGACATGCCAGGACGTAAATTTTCTATGCCCGTTTGATTCGGATCAATTGCAATCCGTACAGCAATACGTTGTACCACTTTGGTAAAGTTGCCCGTAGCATTATCGGCTTTAAGCACACTGAACTCTGAACCTGCGGCAGGGGAAATTTGTTCGACATGACCTGTAAATTTTTGATGATTGAGGGCATCCACCGTAAACCATGCTTTTTGCCCAATTTTCATGTTGGCAATTTGAGTTTCTTTAAAGTTTGCGGTGACCCAAGTTTGCCGCGGAATCAGATAGAACAACTGTGTGCCTGCGGCCACATATTGTCCCACGCGTGGATTAACTTCACCCAGTTGTCCATCCATCGGGGCGATAATGCTGCTGTAATTTTTGGTGGTTTTTGCTTGATCCAGTTGCGCAGCGGCATTGGTCACTTGTGCTTTGAGTCCTGTTTCAGCCACTTGTGCGGTTTTGAGCGCTTCTTTTGCCACCAATACATTGGCCTGTGCTTGTTGCAGTAAGGCTAAATTATTTTGGGTATCGGCAAAGGCTTTGTCTTGTTC
>JACRYN010000141.1_pt1 | contig 14169 bp, 8 predicted proteins | sample 8023231 | NCBI WGS metagenome assembly JACRYN01 (sample SAMN15756473, study PRJNA655841) | gut metagenome | isolation source: fecal sample D84 from domestic dog with diarrhoea | host: Canis lupus familiaris | place: South Africa: Mmabatho, Mahikeng | collected 2019-09
CTTTATAAAGTATTTTAATACTTTTTTGAATCCGTCAATGCGTAAGTCCTAATAATTATAAATATGACAACAAAAAAAATAGACCACGTGTATTTTGGTCTATTTTTAGCTCATGGTCTTGTCGATGACTTACTCGATGTCATACACCCAATTTCTAGCTTGTTGGTCTGTTGTCGTTTCACACACATAGTAGTCTTGATCCCACGCGTCTTGATGGAAAATTTCCATTTTTCGATAGGTCACTTGTTTAGCGTTTTCTACACAGACAAAGCTGTCACCTTGGTCTTTAACCTGAGTTCCGTTGAGGAAACCACCAATACAGAGGAATCGGGATTGTTTGGGCATTTGCTTAGATCTACTTTTAATCTTACTAAATAATGAGGTAATTAAACGATTTATTGAAAACACTGTAAAGCGTAACCAAGAACAATTCTGACCTTATCAAGAAGCAAGTTTACTCAGCATCTTTTCCATGTAATGATCATAGTTGCCTAATTGCTTTGACCAAAATGTATTTTTTTCAATTGATTCTAAAAATTGGATAGGATCAATTTTCACTTCATCTTTTTCAATATCAAATTGCTCATCAACAAGTTTTTGCATAAATTCAGATTCACAATTTGATGTAATGATGACTTCATCTAAAGATACTTTTAAATGATTACCAAAATATTCATGATCAAACTCTAAGGTTGTATCTATAATCCAAGAGTGAATAATTACATCATTAATGTCTTCAAAATGCCTACTTAGAAAGTGTCTTTTTATATATTCAACTTTATTATCTAATTGATAACTTGCTTTATTCAAAACGAATTTTTTATATTCATAAATTTCTTGAATACTACTTCTTATATATGTAGATTTCACTTCTGCTACAATCACATGATTGTCATACATAGCGATGAGATCTATTTCACCCGCATTACCCTCTGAAGGGACATACTGGCAAAACACTTGGAAACCAATTCTGTCAAGTTTTTCAGCCAAATTAAGCTCAATTTGATCAGTTTCACTTTTTAACTCAAGACGGTTCTTATGTAATTTACGTACATAATTAATCATGGCAGTATTTAAGTTCTGGAATGCAGTAAGCCACGGAAATTGAAAAATAAAATCATCGATTCGATAAAATGGCTTTTGCATATAAGTTGATTGATCATTTTCATCATATAAATCAAAACTCCAAAACTTTAGAATTTTCTTCATTTGTTTGAGTTTTTGATTATTACTACCTTCTGTAATCCAAGACGACATTTTTTTAGATTTATCATTCTCTAAAGCAAATGTCATTGGCATACGATTTTCACCTATTATAAAACCATGCATCATAAGTTTACTAAGTGCTTCTAAATTAAAATTTGAATCACTTAAAAATTGTTCGAACTTATGTATATGATCTTTTAAATAATGTGCTTGTGATAATGAAAGCGTCATCATCACATCAAATAAATCTAAATATACATTATCAACTTTTAAATACTCAATTCCATAAATTTGTTTTAGTTGTTCTTTCACACCAAAAGCTTTCGACAGAGCAATTGCATTTGCTTCTAAATTATCACCCGTCGGTAAAATTCTATAAATATAATCTGAATCAAATAATCTTTGACTGCCCACTATCAACCAGTAATTTAATAAAAGTGAGTGCTTTTCAAGCCAATTATCTTTTACATTCCGTTGATTTAAATATGATAATGATTCATTTTTTAAAATATATTTTACAGTAGAGTCGAAACTAAAAGACTCTAATACATTCCTTTTGTAATTTATAAGTTCAACTTTAATTGCTACTAACTTTTTAAATAAATCATATTGGAGTTGCAGCTCACTCGTCATTCCTTCACCGAGTAAGAAAGGAATCATCTTAAATTTTAAAGCTAACGCTAAAGATTTTTCTGTTAATTTCTTTGTATTTTTCCTTGAAGTCTTAATAATCTCATCAAATGCCCTCCACACTACTTCAGCTGAATTTTTTTCTTCTGGGTCAAATTGATATGGCAATTGAAAAAAGTCTTTATTGGGCACTAAGTATTCATAAGCATATAAACTACTGAAGCTCATAGCAGTAATTTGACCAATATTCAGCTTATTTTGTATATCTTCATAAACAGCTAATCTATGTTTATATTGTAGTTGTAAATGTGTGACAGTCTGAATAAAGCCGCATAATTCTTCAGAATCAAATTCTTGTGAAATTTCCTTTAATATACCCCATGAATCATGCTCAGAATTGAGAATAATGCCAGAATATCGTACCGCTAAAATAAAACTCTGAATATCAAGTTTTAGATAATTTATACAAATATTTTTATCCGTAATTGTATATCGAATATACTGACTTAGAGCCAAAATATAATTCTCACTCCTAACCTCATCAACTGTAAGTAGCTTAATAAAATTTGACTGCCAAAACATATCAAATTTATTTTTATAATCAAAATATTTTGGTTGTGAACTTTTATATAGTAAGTCTTCGACTATTTTTTCTAATGCTTTTTTTGGATCAAATTCTGTAAATAATGAATCAAATTTTTCTTCGTAATAATTTTTCATAAAAAAATAAGGACTGATAAATCAGCCCTTATTCTAAACTACTTTTTAATCAACAATTAAGTTAATTGAGCAGCAGCAATTTTCTTCGTATCAACATTCGCAGCAGCGTCAGTATAGTCGCCCATTTTGTCGAAGCTTAAGTATTGGTAGATGTCAGCAGACATGCTATCAATTTGAGCTGCATACTGTTGGTATTCTTCTGGAGTTGGTAATTTACCAAGTACAGCAGCAACAGAAGCAAGTTCAGCAGAAGCTAAGTAAACGTTCGCACCTTGACCTAAACGGTTCGGGAAGTTACGTGTAGAAGTCGATACACATGTTGTGTTTGGCGCTACACGCGCTTGGTTACCCATACATAATGAACAACCTGGCATTTCAGTACGTGCGCCAGCTTTACCATAAGTATTATAGAAACCTTCTTCCATCAATTGACGCTCGTCCATACGCGTAGGTGGAGCAATCCACAAACGAGTTGAAAGTACGCCACCAGGAACTTTCTCTAACAACTTACCAGTTGCGCGGAAGTGACCGATGTTCGTCATACATGAACCAACGAATACTTCGTCAATTTTCACGCCTTGAACATCAGAAAGCAATTTCGCATCATCTGGGTCATTCGGGCAGCAAAGAACTGGTTCAGTAATTGTCGCAAGGTCAATTTCATACACTTTCGTGTATTCAGCGTCAGCATCAGCTTTAAGAAGTGATGGGTTCGCTAACCATTTTTCCATGTTCTCTACACGACGAGCCATAGTACGCGCATCGCCATAACCTTCAGAAATCATCCACTTCAACATTGTGATATTTGATTTGAGGTATTCAGCAACTTTCTCTTCAGAAAGCGTGATAGAACAGCCTGCAGCAGAACGTTCAGCAGACGCATCAGAAAGTTCGAATGCTTGCTCAACAGTAAGGTCAGTTTCCATTTCTGTTAAGTCGATCTCAAGGATACGACCAGAGAAGATGTTTTTCTTACCTTTCTTCTCTACAGTTAAGTCACCTTGCTGAATCGCAACGTAAGGAATGGCATGTACAAGGTCACGTAGTGTGATACCAGGTTGCATTTTACCTTTGAACTTAACAAGTACAGATTCAGGCATATCCAGTGGCATAACACCAGTCGCAGCAGCGAATGCTACAAGACCAGAACCCGCTGGGAAAGAAATACCAATTGGGAAACGCGTATGTGAGTCACCACCAGTACCAACTGTATCTGGAAGAAGCATACGGTTTAACCAAGAGTGAATAATACCGTCGCCTGGACGTAGAGATACACCACCACGGTTCATGATGAAATCAGGAAGCGAGTGTTGCATTTGAACGTCAACTGGTTTTGGATACGCAGCTGTGTGACAGAAAGATTGCATAACAAGGTCAGCAGAGAAACCTAAGCAAGCCAAGTCTTTCAATTCATCACGTGTCATTGGACCAGTGGTATCTTGCGAACCAACAGTCGTCATCTTAGGTTCACAGTAAGTACCTGGAAGTACGCCTTGACCTTCAGGAAGACCACATGCGCGACCAACCATTTTCTGTGCTTGAGTAAAACCTTTGCCAGTAGCAGCAGGTTGAACTGGAGCACGGAATAAAGTCGATGGAGCAAGACCAAGAGCTTCACGCGCTTTAGTCGTCAAACCACGACCAACGATTAAGTTGATACGACCACCTGCACGTACTTCGTCTAGAAGCACTGGAGTTTTAAGTTCAGCTTCAGCAATGACTGCGCCGTCTTTAGTTGCAGTTACTTTTGCAGCAGCATGATCAATGTTAAGAACGATTTCGTCGCCCATGTTCATGTTTGCAACATCAATCTCGATTGGCAATGCGCCAGCATCTTCCATTGTGTTGAAGAAAATCGGAGCGATTTTAGAACCTAAGCAGTAACCACCGTCTTTTTTGTTCGGGATGTGAGCAATTTCGTCACCAAAGAACCAAAGTACAGAGTTAGTTGCAGATTTACGAGATGAACCAGTACCAACAACGTCACCGACGTAAGCAACTTGGTTGCCTTTCGCGATCAAGTCTTTGATTTGGTTTAATGGACCAACTTCACCAGGAACTTCTGGGTTGATACCCTCACGTACGTTTTTCAACATTGCATTTGCGTGCAATGGAATGTCTGGGCGGCTCCATGCGTCTTGTGCAGGTGACAAGTCGTCAGTATTGGTTTCGCCAGTTACTTTGAAAACAGTAAGTTTGATTTCAGTTGGAACATCTTTACGAGTCGTGAACCATTCAGCATCAGCCCAAGACTGCATAACCGCTTGTGCATTCGCATTACCCGCTTTCGCTTTGTCTGCAACGTCATGGAACGCATCAAATACAAGAAGCGTTTTCTTCAATGCTTCAGCCGCTAATTCAGCAAGTGCAGCATCGTCAAGAAGAGCAACTAAAGGAGCAACGTTATAACCACCAAGCATAGTGCCTAGTAAGTAAACCGCACGTTCTTTAGAAACTAATGGTGAAGTCGCCTCGCCTTTAGCCAAAGCAGCTAAGAATGCAGCTTTAACATATGCAGCTTGGTCAACACCCGCTGGAACACGGTTTTCTAGTAAATCAACTAAAAATGCTTCTTCGCCAGCTGGTGGGTTTTTTAATAATTCAACTAATGCAGCTGTTTGAGCATCGTCAAGTGGCTTCGGTGGGACTCCGAGTGCGGCACGTTCTGCAACGTGTTGGCGGTAAGCTTCTAGCACGGTGTTATTCCTCTTTTTTAAAAAATTATTTACGTATTCCTGCTTTAAATAAAGCTACGTAAATAATATGGACTGCTTAATTTTACTAAAATTCCAGTTAAAAGTTAATGCGCTACAAGTGTTTCTTCGTGATGCCCATTATTTTCTAACTAAATGATGTTCATATCGATTGCACATAAAAACGGCAATATAGTCAGATCGTTTGGAAATGTTTCACATTAACTTTGAACTGCCAGTTAAAAACAAAAAAGGCAACCTATGTTGCCTCTTTTTACGCAATATAAATATTCAACCTTAGTGTACTGTTGTGGCTTGAATATATTGTTTGAAACTTTCACGACAGCCTTCAAATTTCATCTGAATTTCATCATCATGCAAATTTTGATGTGTAGAGCTTGCAAAAGAAATTTGTACTGAAATTCGTGTAGGTTCATGGTCAAGTGCGTGTTTGAAGTATACATGGTCACCCAAGCTAAGGACATAATGACCACCGCCAATTACGGCCACACCATTTTCATCTTCCAAGAGTAAATCAGCGTGATTTAAATAGCCAACAACTTCCATTTTCTGCTCCTCTCATTTTTTATTCTATGTTCATTATTCTTTATTTTTATATGCTTTGCTATATATATGATTTAGAGTTTTGTCACAAAAAGTTCCACACGAAAAATAAAAAAACCGTTCCTTAGAACGGTTTGTAATCTGGCATTTCAGTATGCGGTGTTGCAATACATTTTTCAGTATATTTCACACGAACTTTTTCACGCGCACCTTCAATATCAGATTTAATTTCAGCCTCAGGTAAAGCATAAACATCTTCAATAATTTCTAACGCAAATGCCTTGGTCATTTCGTCTTCAACTTTATTGGCATGCTCAATCGCTTTATCTTTTTCAATGGCATTTTGGCGGTCTAACATAATTGAACGTGCTGCATTACCAATACTTTTACAATAGCCATGCCATTGCTCTTCTGGGGTTAGCGGTTTTTTTTCAGCACAACCTACCAGTGCAATTACAGCAGCCAAAGCGAATAACTTTTTCATTACAACTCTCCTATTCGCCCTATCATAATCAAACTTTTTCAAATGAAGAACCATTACCCACTTTAAATAAAATAAAAGCCCAAATTCGGGCTTTTATTCTTAGAAAAATTAACCACAGTTTGCTTGAACCACTTTATTAGTTTTCGGATCGACTGTTACTGTCACACGGTCTTCACGATAATCCATAGTCACAGGCTGCCCTGGTTGTACTAAGCGTACCATCTTCGCACTGGTTTTTTGCTTAATCTGCGCTTCAGTTAAATGTGACTGACCAATCAAGGCTGTCGCCTGCTCGGCAACACATTTGCTTTGACTAGCACGGAAAAGTGCCCATTCTTCAATGACCTGACCATTCGGCAAATGGCAATAGCCTACTTCACCATTGGCCTCGTTTCGAATCTCTAATTTACCACCCTGTTCAACACAGTATGTACTGGCAGGATTAGCCATTCCCAAAGTTGGTTTGTCAGTTTCATTCTTTTGCGCAGTACTACAACCCGAAATAGCAGCAACCATTAATCCAAGCATTACGATTTTTTTCATAAAAAAAAATTTCTTTAAATAAAAGATCAACATAGCAAATATATTTAAAAAAAACTGTGCGAGTTTTGCAAAATTTAAGATTATATAAAAAAGCCCATCACTTGACGGACTTTTTTATATTGAAAAGCTGTATTTTCAGGTCATTTTTAATTGACTGAGTGAATATCAAGCTCTTCATTTTTCGCTAAAACTACAGATGCTAGAATTGGAGTACCTAAAATGAACGGCATAGCAAAGATCCAAAAGACCACGGTATAGTGCGGATCAAAGAAGAACTGAATAGCAAGCGCCACTAAAATTAAAACTGAAAATAAAATCGCTGCAAAGCGTATTACAAAATTGATCGGCATAGGGATCATCACTCTAAATTTAGCAAGTCCATTTACTATACACCTACTTTCATTATGGTTTAATTGATTTTAAGTATCTAGTGTCTGTTATTCATAGGTTTTCTTCATCTACCAAATAAAAAGTTTTATCAAATGGCGAATTAAGCTTTTTTTAACACCTAAAAATAAAGCCTACATGATGTAGGCTTTATTTAGCAGAAGACTCGCTTTAGAACTTCCAGTTATAGAAGACGTCGATTGCGCGCTCTAATGACTGACTCGCCTCTAAGTACATACGTTTGTTCATTTGATAACGCAGAGTCAGTTTATTGACTGGTGTAAAGACACCCACGCCATAACGGATATATAAGTCAGGTGTAATATAACCCGTCAGGCTGACTTGTGTGTCATCCCCTGTACCTTGCGCATCCAACGCCAAACCACTTAAGCCAAAAGTACGTCCAATTTGGTTCGTAAAGGCACGTGTACCGCCTAAACCTAAACTAATCCCTGCGGCAGCAATGGTGTTGTTAACATCTGACTTAAAGCCTTCCGTTTGACTTAAACCACTTGTACCTTCGTTAATGCGGCCTGTAATTAACGCGTTCAAAGCTTCTTGCTCAGACAGCCCTGCATCGTTATAGACTTGAATATTGGGTGACGTTGCCGTACCCGTTACACGGAAACCCACCGTACTGCCTTGTACATTTTTATTTGCATCGACATCCAGTGTTGGATTGCTTAACACACCGTTAAAACGTGCAATGGCACGGTTTAAATCCAAACTCTGTCCATAAGCTTCAATTTTAACTTTCTGACTTACACCAATTGCACCATTGGCACGCATTGCGGTTTCAGCACCGCGCTGCGATAGATATAAACGTCCTAACAATGGAATACGGCTATTAAACCCTTGGAAGACAACTTGATTACCTAGTCCAACCATCAGATCAGCACGAATGTCCCAAGGTTTTGCGCTATTTAAAATCGCCAATTGGTTTTGACCTTCTCTGACCACACGTACATCAGACGATACGTTCACCACAGGTACAGATGCTTCAGGCATCGAAATAAGCGCACGAGGAACTTGAATTTCACCATTTAAGGTTAATTTCTTACTCAACGGTAAAACATCCAGTGTGATTTTTGGTGTCACTAGCGCGGTAATTAATGGCGCTTGGCGAATCAGTAAATTTTCTCCATTCAACTGAAGCTGAATACGTGGATCATTTTTCCAATCTACCGTCCCTGTAAGTGTCCCCACACCACGACCACTGTTAAAAGCACCATTGATGGTGGCTTGGTCTTGGCGTATAGCGGAATACAGCTGAATATTGGTCAAATTGACTGGAAGTGAGATCATACTAATTGAACCATCTTTCAGACGGACATCGCCTGTAAGTAGTGGTGCTTTTAGCGTTCCATTAATTTTACCTGCATACGAAAGTGTTCCGCCCATCGAACGTACATCAGCAATGAAAGGTTTAAAGACTTTGAGTTGTATCTGATCAAATGCAATTTCACCGCGCATAGGCATATTGTCCCGATACGGATCAATAACCACATTGGCATAGCCCACACCAATTTCAGGTGTTTTGACATCCAAACGGATTTGTAATCCTTCTGCGATGCTTTTGGCAACCAAAGCCACTTGTTCATATTTTAAGGTTGAACCCATATCTTGTGGGTCATCCGCCGCCAAGCCAATCACACCATCACGGGTGACTAAGCGTGCATCAATTTTTGGTTTAGACCCTTGTGCCCAAACCGCTTTAGCATGACCATTTAACTTACCTGTAATTGCTAACCCTTCAGGCATAAAGGCAGCAAAGTCGTTTAGGTCGAGGTTTTGAGTCAAGAATGAAATATTGCCACGTGTTTTACTGACTCGAATCGGCTGGTCAAAACACAACTGACTTTGTTGACTCATCCAACAATGCGCACCAATCAACAAATCTGCTTTGGCACTGTTATAGACCACGGCTGCACTTTGGCGCTGTACCAAACGTGCGCGTAAAGAGTCAAAATCACCTTTTTGGATCTGGCCTAACCAATCATTTTGCGCATTAAAACCACCTGCCAATTGCACATAAAATTTCGACTTTTCGTTTTGTGCAGAAACTTTTAATAAATGGGCTTTGCGAATACCTGCCAGTGAAATTTCACCTTGTTGAATTTCACGATTACCACTTCTTAAGCTTTCCATTTTTGCAGTCAATAATGATGGCGTTGGTTCCGATGTCGGTAATTGCCCAACAATGCGTAATTTACGCATATCAATCAGATCTTTAAAGCCAAAATTATCCACTGCTAAGTTTGCCGTAGCTCTTAAACGTGGTTGAGATTGGATATTTAAATAGCCGTAGGCACGGCCACGTAGGCCCGCATAAATTTCATACAGAGCAGGTGCATTAATATTCAGTCTTAAATTTTGTGCATTACCCGTCGCTTGCACTTGGTTTTTGGCATACGCCAACAGTAGATTATTCGCTTCAAACTGTTGCGGTAAAAAGCCCTTTTCGCTGGAGTTGAGCACCAAAGCTAAATTACCAGTACCACGGACTGGCTTATTGTTCAACGTACCCGCTAGGTTTAAGCTCTCAATGTTAATGCGTTTTAAAGCATCCGACCATGTACCTTTGGTTTTCACTACACCAGACAATTCGCCTTTAACACTAGACGCAAAATATTGCGGTTTAAAACGAATGAATGCTGCATTCACATCCCAAGTGATGCCGTGAATAAAATGCACCAAACCGCTGGCATTAATTTGACCTGCCACACCATTGTGTTTCAGCTCAGTCACTTTAATAAACTCAGGCGTTCCTGAAAGTTTTAGGTTTAATGTGCCCTGACTGGCTTCAAACTGACTGGCTTTTAAAGCGCCATCGTAGTTCACTGCATAGCCTTTGAAAGCACCACCAGCTTTTTCATCATTAAACAGGAGTGCCGCGGTTGACTGACCAGTTAAGTGAACCGTTTCATTATTGCCCACCAGTTTTCCAGTTAGTTCAATCCCCTGTAGCTGAATGATTTGCTGATTCGGTTTGGCATAACCACTTGCTTGTAGCTTTCCATTTAATAAATTAACCGGTGAAGCTTCTGCTACCATTTGCGGGTTAAAATCTTTCGCGTTTAAAGCGGCCTTCCACTTCAGTTGACGTTTCTCATCTGGTAGCTCAACCACCGCATTACCACTTAAGCTTCCCTTGCCTGCCACATAACTAAAACTCGGCACATTTAAATTATTATTTTTAAAATTTAACTGTGCGAGGTAATTACCCGCAGGTAACGTCGCTTTTTCGTGTTTACTCACAACAGTGGCAACATGAATATCTTGCTGACCTTCAACCAACGCCAGTTTTACATCCCCTGAAGCACTACTTAACCAGCCGATATAAGGCACGGCGCGGTCAATATTTTTCCAAGAGACATCCATCAACATTGGCTGGACTTTGTTATTTTTCGCTGGGTTTTGGTCTAATGCGAGATGCCATGCTTCATAACGATCAAAATCTAGATCTGCAGTTAAGTGCAAACCCTTTTCAAGCGTACCTTGTGATGCAATTTTTGCATCCAAACTTGGCGGTAGAAAGTCAGAAACCACTTGTGGCAGTACATCATCTTTAGGATTGATTTTATCTAAACGACCTTGTACGTCCCAAGTGACATGATCTTTCCAACTCACCACACCACCCAGATTGACCGAACCTTTCATCAACTGAGCATTTAAGTTATCAATGTCAAGTTGATGAACCAAATCGGTATGCATCAAAGCGGTATATTGACCTTTTGGAATATCTTTACCACTCAGATCTGTATTTAAGTCGATATTTAAACGTTCGATATCACCTGAAAATTTAGCAACGCCTTTTTCAGCATAGAGTTTGTAATCGGTCAGGAGTGGTAAGTTGTAATGATTAAATTTAAGCTGACCTTGCATCGGTACATGCTTACGTACAGGGTGCAAAATGGCCCAACCCGTCAACAGGTCAGGTGTCCGCGTTGCAAAACCCGCTTGGATGGTATCCAGTGTCCCCGTTGCATGTATAGCAATATCATGTACATTTAAACTATCACGCAGTGCCGGTAGGTTGGCAATAGCAGTCGCTTCAAGCGGATATTTCCCTGAAAATTTCATTTTCCCCGTTGCATTACGAACTGCTAAATAACCCATGTCCATACGAGAGTCTTCAAACTCAAGTTCCGTCCCCGACCAGAGGGCATTATTTAAATGCACATCATAAAAATCTACTTGGGCATCGGATGCAGTCCAGATATTTAAATGATCAACATCTGCTGTATCTAAACGTAAAACAAAGGGTAATTTAATTTCGCTGAACTTAAAGGGTTCATCACTCGGTTCACCTTTGGTAATGATGCGCAAATTGCGTACATCAGCTTCACGTAGATGAATCTCTTTATCTAAGATGGCGCGCCAACCCAAACTAACGTCAGCACGGTCAATTTTGACATCGACAGGCTTTAAGGTAACCACCACATTTTTAAGGATAATACCTTTCCACAGATTACCGCCTTCATACTCATATTGGATAATCTGCTGACGTTGTAAAACTTGGTCGAGTAAAAACTTACTGCCTTTATCGGTAGAAAACATGACTGCAAGCGATATCACCAACAAGATGAGCGTCAACAACAGCGTCAAAATGACACTTCTAAAAATACGTCGCTGTTTGATGAGCGGCGCAGGTGGTGTTGGTTCTTGCTGCTGTTCTACTTCAGCCATAGTCTTCCCAAAAAAGTGTTAAATTTTATAATAATGAGCCAATAAAGAAATGCACACGTATCGGATGACTATCATCAGAAATACCTGAAGCTACATCAATCCGAATGGGGCCTATCGGTGATGCCCAGCGCACACCAAGACCGACACTGTATTCGGTGTCATTGCTAAAATCGGTATCATAAGCATTACCAAAGTCGCTGAATACTGCTGCACGCCAGCCTTCTTTAAACTGGTAATTGTATTCCATGGAGCCAACAGCTAAGGCCTGACCACCCACTTTAAAACCATCGACCACAGGTGACAAACTCTTATAGTCAAAACCACGAATGCCTTGGTCTCCACCCGTGAAATAACGTAAGTTATAAGGAACTTTATTAAAGTCTGGGGTAAAGATATAACCGAGATCGCCACGTCCAACAAACTGGTGGTTGTCATTTTCACCCAATGAATAGATAAAGCGCCAACCCGCATTTACGATGGCCATATCTGCATCTGAAAGTAGGCTTTCGCTCCCCAATTGAATTTTATAGGTTTGTTTAATTCCTTTGCTTGGGTTGACCCGTTTATCACTGTCAATTCTAGAAATTTCATAACCCAATAAAAGTGACTCTTGCTCTGGGTCATCATTGGCAATAAATGCATCAGGGATATCTGTTGCACTCGCTGTACCTTTTTGCGTTAAGCGGTCTAAACGGTAACGCACCCCATAAGTATGTTGCCAGTTCCCCATTGGGTTTTTAATGACACGGTCAGCCCCTGCAACTGCTGATTCTGTGAGTAAGTTTACGCCCTGTCCCACATCATCACGCACTTCACGCTCATAACCCCCCACGAGACTGATATAATCATTCAGTGGATGCTTATAGGGAATATTATAACGACCGTCGATAGACTGACGAATTTCTGAAAGCTCAAAGTTGGCGTCAAAAGAGTGACCACGTCGGTTTACAATGGCACGACGGTATTGCGCACGTAAACGCGCACCAGAGTCACTACCATAACCTGCGCCGACTTCTACACTGTTTAACTGGTCCGCATTTAAAGTAACTTTAACAGGAATTACTTTTGTTTCTCGAGCTTCCAGTTTTAAACGTTCTTCTTCACTTTCTTTGGTTTCTTGTGCGGTGCGAAGCGCTGCTTGTGCTTTGTTCTGCTCGGCATCATTGACACCGGCGAACTGTGCTTCGCTCACCACAGACTGTGTTACTTCACGATTTGAAACAACTTCTTTCCTCTCTTGGATCAAAGCATCTTGACTAGAAAGCTGTTGTTCATCGACCAATTGCTGTAAATCAGGGGGTAACTCGCGAATTCTTTCAACAGGGTCCGGTCGAACGGCATCTACCAAGCTATAGTTAAAGTAACGTGAGTTGGTCAAATTATTGGCCAAACTATTAACACGCCAAAAGGTATAATCCGCTCCAGGTTCCCAAGTCACTAAACTTTGTAAAACATCTAAATCAATAGGCAGAGGTTTACTTGGGTCGCTCATTACAAACTCAACACCGCCAAGTTTATAGCGTTCACCCGTTTCATAACGTAAGTTAATGTCTGCAGTATTTTGCGGTTGTTCCACTTTCACATCATGTAAGCGCCAGTAACTGTCAAAGAAACCGTTATTGCTTGCCGCCTCATTAATTCGTGCTTTGGTCGACTCGTACAAACCGTGATGCAATACATCACCGACGTCTTGCTCAGGTAAGACTTTAATCACTTGGAACTGCGGTAAGTACTGACCTGCACCACTAAACTCGATATTTTGTTCTTCAATCCGTACAGGGGTATTCGGTACCACTTGAATGTGCACACGGTTACTACCGGCTTTTTCAAACTTAAACTCAGCATTATAAAAACCGACGGCTTGTGCGGCTTGGTTGGAAAGTGAACGCAACTGTGGCAGTGCCGAAGGAAAATCTTCAAAAGACTCTTCGGTAAAGCTAGAAACCTTGCCTTTGATATTTTCTTTTAGATTGACCAAAGCAGCCTGATACGCTTTATTGGATATCTCGCCTTCATATTTAGCATTAATGATTTCGACATCCGCACTGATCCGCGGAACTTTTGCAGTATCCAATTCTCTTGGTGGTCGAATTTTATAAAGCATGCGTTTAAAGAAATTAGGTTCTTTGACAATTTGCTCTTCAGCACTCATGCCAAAATCTAAAGTATTTCCTTCCGTGTTGGCTTCTACTGAAATTTTACTGTCTGCTTGAATACTTTGCATCAGTTGATCAACATTGACCGGAGCTTGAT